>Ga0315289_10005907_pt1 | contig 17999 bp, 24 predicted proteins | sample YL17G11_40_MG_FD_203452 | JGI IMG/M metagenome (GOLD analysis project Ga0315289, IMG submission 203452) | Sediment microbial communities from Yellowstone Lake, YNP, Wyoming, USA - YL17G11_40 | ecosystem: Environmental > Aquatic > Freshwater > Lake > Sediment | place: USA: Wyoming | collected... | reverse complement strand
GGAAGACATTAAACGGGAGGAAGACCGGGTAGCATGTCAAACCCTTTGGGAAGGAAAAAGGAAAGAAGCCAGGGGCGTCCTGCTAAATTACATTATCGTCGGCCTGGCCGGGTTTGGGGTTTGTGCAGTCCTGGTGTTGATCGGCGTTATTAAGGCGCCAGGCGGGACGACCGTGGTGGCCCCCCCAGTGAATAACACGGGGACATAAATATGGCAGCCCAGGAAGAAATAAGGCCGATCGGTCTTACAGCAAAGGCAGGGCGAAAGGGAAAAGGTGGCATGCCGGACTTTCTGGCCTTCACAGACGACGGCGGCCTGGCGCCCGTCCGGGACGAACCAGAACCAGCGCGCGCGTCCCAGACTTCCAAAGAGCCCCCAAAGACTTCCAGCGGTGAATTAATGCGGCCAGGACCAGCCGACGTGTCAGCTGCAGACGGCCCCGCCGGCCCGATCGCAGGACCTGGCCAGCCCACGCCCCCGTCCCTGCCTGGACAGACGGCGTCTGTCGCCGGCATTGGTCAGGGCATAGCTGACGGGACGCCCCGGGGGCTGCCGACTGCAGTGGCCTTAACCGGCAGCCTGGGCATGCAGCCAGGCCAGCGGGGACCCACTGAAAAAATGCAGAAAAGCGGGTCTGCCGTCCTGGCTGAAAAGCTAGGCCCACAACTGGGCACCGCCCCGGAATATTTGGCCCACATGCAGATCGACGAAAGAAAACTGGCCATTCTTAACGATCTGACGTCGACCAGCCTGGTTTATCTAAGATTCAGGGCCTGGGTCGACCATGTTCGTTTTTGGCAGTGGTTTGTCGACGGCGAATTAGTCAGCAGCCAGGCCGTCGGCGGTGTCGCCAGACGCCACATATTAAAGGCGCTGGAAGCGGGGCAGGGCGCCCAGGTTAAAGAAGTCCAAAGACCGGGTCTATTGGCCAGAAACGTCTGGTCCCGGGACTGGCAGAAAAAAGCCGAAATGCGGGGTCAACTGATCCCGGAAGCTGATGAGGACTATTAAATGAGTGCCCCGACAAAGTTTGGAAGCCAGCAGATCAGCGGCCTGGCAATTCGGGACCGCATGAATCACCCGTTTCTTTTAGCGAATGGCATATACGTTTTCCAGCATACGACAACAGACCAGACAAACCTGGAAAGCATCGTTAGAGAAACCGTCATGGCCCTTTATGACATAATCCCGGATATGTGGGAAGACCAGGAATTTAACAAAGACATAGAACGTGCGAAAACCCAGCAGACGGCCGACGTCCGGCCTGACTTCTGCGGCCAGCAGGCCACGCCCCAATGGTGTCAGGCCCACGGGATCCCCGCGGTCCGGACCGTGATCGTCTATAATCACCACCTGATTATGAAAGCCTGCATCAATCTGCTGGATCGTCGGGGCATGTTGACAAAGAAGATCTTTAAAGAAATTTTCACTGGAAAACGCTTTAAGGGAAAGACCGGGCCAGCTGCCGACATGGCTACAGTCGTAGAGGAAGTTTTCAGGGACAGCGGTCAGACCTAAAATGTCAGTCGTCAAAGTTGTTAACTTCCATGGGTGGGAAACCCTGGTTAACCGGGACGCCAGGATCTTCCCTTATTGGTCGTCTACCCTGCGGGGCCGGATCACCCAGAAACGGGCCACTAACGTCGTTATCACCGGTGAACCTGGCTGCGGTAAAAGCTACATGGCCCTGGATATCGCCCGGATATCGGAAGGTCTGACCGGGGGGGGAAAGGACCGTTTCAGCCTGGACCAGGTAGTCCTGCGTTTTCAGGCGTTTATGAAATTGACCGTTAGCCTGGACCTGGGCAAAGTAATTCTGTTTGATGAACCCAGTTACGCCATGGGAAAGCGGGACTGGTTTAAAGAAGTCAATAAGGCGCTGGTCCTGACTATAGAATCAAAACGGTTTAAGGTCCACCCGCTGCTGATCCCTATTATTAATAAGTCCCTGCTGGACAAAACGATCCGGTCCTACCTGATCCAGTTTCAGATAGAAGTCCGGGACCGGGGGAAAGCCGTGGTCTACAGAATCGACCCCAGCCAGCATAGCGATAAAGTTTACCGGATCACTTTCTGCCACCTAGAATATCACATGTTGGACTGGGACCTATGCAGCCGGGACAGCTGCCTGGACTGCGACAAACTTAACCCAGAAGATCCAGACCAGGTCTGCCAGATCTACCGGGCCAGGTATGAAAGAAAGAAAGGGCTGATCCAGGACAGCCGATATCAGCAGGCGTTCGAAACCGCAGAAACGGCAGAAGCCCACGAATTGACTAACGAACAGATCCTGGAAAAAATGATAGAATTTAAAGACCTGCTAGTGAACCAGGAAACCGGACGCCTGGACGCCGACCTGATCCGGATCGTAGCTAAAGATAAAATCGGCTGCGTCCTGGGACACAGTCGGGCCTACACTCTAGTTAAGTTATTCAAATACAAATGGCCCGACGTCTTCAATACCTAGACCCTGCAGCGTAGTAGTCGACCGCCAGGCCAGCCAGGACCTTACAGAAGCCGCCGGCGGGTCCAAGCGGATCCTTAACGCTGGGACCATAGACTGCGGCCGACAGTCCCTTTCTATATATTCTCAGTATTATGTAGTGTGTAATAGAAAGACCCAACAAAAATATGATCGCGCGCACTAGAGGGAGAAGATATATACGGACTTTGATTTATTATTGCTGTAACAAATCAGGTGGTTTTTTTGGTTCGAAGTATGGACGGGGGGGTCCTTAAGAAAGGACGACGGGGAAACCCCTATAGAAAACAGATCCATGCAGACGGCCGGGTCTATGGCAAGTATAAGATAAAGCCGGATCGCCAGATCCCCGTGGAAGATCTGCAGGCAGCCCTAGAAGGCAGGCAGCTATCCAGCGGCCACCGCCCTAAGTTTGTCAAAGGTCTGCGGGATCGTTCTTATGTGGCCCTGGTCGTTCACACGGGCGCCCGCAAATTAGAGCCCTGCCCCGTATATAGAAACGACCAGCTGATTTATCCCGGGATCCGCAAAGAGGATCTGATCCTGGCCGGGGATAAACTGGTTTTTCGGATCGTGGCCTTTAAACATGGGGAAAGAGCCGGGCCCCTAGAATTAAAACTGGACCGGCCAGGCGTCGACCTGATTCTGCAACAATGGCAGAAGACCAGGAAAGGAAAACCAATCTGGAACCTTTCACCGTCGACAGCCTACCGGATTATGAACAGAGCCCTGGGCGTCTGCCCCCACTGGCTACGCGCAAATTTCATAACCACCATGCAGCAGCGGCTGAAAGGGACCCCGGCAGAAGCTGACAGAAAGATCATGGCCTGGACCGGCCAGAAACGCCGGGAAACCCTGGATAACTACAGACTGAAAAAACAGGAAGATGTAACGGAAATATCGGACGTAGGATTATGACGCTGCTGAAAACCAAGACCTTGGTGGCCTGCCCAAAGACTGGCCAGGATGTCGACATTAACACGGTGGAAGGCTGCCGGTGGTGTCAGTTTTTGGGACCCGTCCATTATGTCGGAAAGACACGGGTTTTAGTAGTCTGCCACCATGGGGAACCGGCCGCAGACAAAGCTGGACCAGCCCAGCCCCGAGCCGCCACCGTTCAGGATCCCGCAGCCCAGGCGGCAGGGCCAGCCACAAATTAATCAGACAGTCAGCCAGGCGGTCTTTCCGGTGGACGTGCATAAGATGGACCCATAAACCGTTTTTCGTTCTCACCTGGCCCCGGCAGCCAGGAACAGGGCAGGGAATCACCGGCTTATTTCCCCTGCCACCCAGGCCAAACATGCAAATCCTAATAACACGCAGATCCCGAAAAAAGCCAGAACAAAAAGCCACCGGGGAAACTGCTGCCGTTTCGTTAACATCTTAACTTCCATGTCGACCCCAGGATCACGTCGGGGTCCCGGACATATTAGACTTATGAAACTTACTTATAGAAGATCAGCCCAGAAGGAAAGGCATGGACGACGAAACCAGGAAAGGCGTTTTTCTGATCTTCATAATCGCGCTGGTCCTGCTGGGGGCATACCTGGCCGCCCAGGCCTGGCAGGGATCAAACCAGGACACCGCCACTTATCCCTTTAAATTCATAAAAGCCGTCTTTGCACAATTCATATAAAGCCAGGTCCTGGACATATTCGCCAGGGGAAAAGATGGAAAGAAAACAGCCCTTAAACTGGAAAAGGTTAACCCTGGAAACCGCCGTCCTTCTGATCGTGACGATCGCAGCGGCCTGGGCCCTTAGCCTGACGATCCACATGACAGCCCCGGCAGCCCCGGGCCAGGCGGCTTTCTATGCAGACCCGGCAGCTACGCAGCTTATCACAGATCCCTGGGACTGGGGCCAACATGGCATAACCGGTTTGACCAACGGGGCCCAAATCAACGTCTGGCTGAAAAACACCGGATCCACCGACCTGACCGTGACCGTCAGCATACTTAACCCGTCATGCCTTATCACTGTAAACCCACCCAGTTTTCAGCTGCCCGCTGCAGCCGTCCAGGCCATAAACTTAACCTTTAACCAGATCCAGGCAGGGTCGACAGTCAGCTGGGACCTAAAAGCCGACTACTAAAACCCCCTTTTTCTTTTCAAATTCAAACCTCCCGGAAGGGATCCGGCGCCAGGCGGCGAACCTGGTGTATCACATGAAACCTAATTTAAAAAGTGGGCCGGCAGGATCCGCTGCCGGCCGTATTGGCCAGGAATATGAGCCTGAGCCGCCAGGATCCCGGGGGATCAGCACCTGGGACCCAGCGCCCGGGGGACCCGGCGGCTGTCGACACGTCTAAAAAAGGCATCGTGAAAGTGGGCCCAGCAATTGGCACGACCGGGCCCCGGTGTAGACGTTTCGGTGTCTCCTTGCTCGCCTTGGCAGCTTCTCGCGCAATCTATAACTATGGCGTCCATGACGCCTTTTAAATTTTATTGTCTTTAGATCCTTCCACCTGGTCCAGGGTCCCCAGGATCGCCTGGCCCACCGTTTTGAATTCCGCCCTAAAACATTCGTTGCAGAAGTCTTTAGCATTTTCAAAAGTGTCATGCATGGCCCGGACATATTTGGCAGCCAGGCCGATCGACCGACGCAGGGCCTTATCCTGCAGCCCCAGCTGAAACTCTTTGCCACATTTCGGGCACGTCGTCATTAATGAGCCCTCATTATCAAATTAGCGATATAGAGAACGAAAACGATAATGAGGATCGGCAGCCACGCTTCAAACTCATTTTTCGGCTCTCTCATTTAGCTGGTCCCCGGGGTTTCGTCCAGCGTCGTCTGCGGGTCGGGCCCTATCGTTATCGGGATCCAGGCGTCTTTCTTAAAGATCTGGAAAAGGTCGGCGTTTTTAGATCGAACAGTCAACCGGACCAGACGGTCCTCACTGACCAGACTGACCGTGTAACTTTCAGTCCCGCCAGTTTCGACTTTCTGCCTGCGTTTGACCAGCAGCTCTATATCCACTATTCAACCCCCAGATCGTCGGTTTCTCGGATATTGCCGGCTGTCGTAAGTTTCCGGATCCTGGGACTGATCCGCTGCAGTGTTCGCAGCTGGCCGACATACCAATCTAGTTCACCGTTCAGTTTCCGAATTCTGAACAGCCAGGACCTGGCAGCCGTTACGGTAAGAGGGGCCCCATTGGGCATTTTAACGCCCGACATCGGGGCGTCTTTCAGATCATGGTCCTTAATAAAAAAAAGGAATTTCACTATGTCGTGAAAATCACGGTGTTTTTTATGTTTTATCATTATATCCACCTGAAAGATAATTCGGGTCTGCATATTTATTAGTTGTGTCCAGAAGACTGTAGCACATGGACGCTTAAATCGTGTTTCGACCCATAACCATGACGTCAGTATATGAGCCCGCCACATCTACCTGGTCCAGTGAAAAAGCCAATCCTTAAAGTCCTTCCAGGTCACGCCTTCCACCAGGAAAGCCCCCCAGATCACAAAGACCAGGCCAGTCAACCCCGGGATCAGCAGCAACCCCCGCATAACTGCCAGGCAACACATGGCCAGACCCCCAGAAAAGAAGACCAGCCCCAGAACATAAAAATGGAATTCGCCAGCCATGTTAAACCCAGTAAGGACTTTTAGGATCCTGCGGTTTCCCAGGGCCGCCCCTGAAATCTTTAAAGAAATCTTCCAGGTCCCTGAAAAGCCTTTCATTTCGTTCTGCCCAGTCGGGATAATGGACCTGCAATTCCAGACCTTTCGGGTGGCTGCGGTCTGACAGCTTAACTATAACCCCGTTAGAGGGACCGAATAGATCAACGACCACCGGCTGCGGTAGCCTGAACCCCAAAGGAAACACATAATGAGCCCCTTTAAACCGGATCCCCAGGACCAGCTGCCTGAAAACTTTAAGATCCGTGATAATTTCCGGCCATGTGAAAGCCTGGGCCAGCAGCTGCATAATTCGGCCTGGTTCTACCGGCGCCCTGGCATAAATGTTAACCCTGCCCGTTCGAAACCACTGCAGCCGCCCCAAGCTATTCTTAAACAGCAGCCACTTATTCCGGGCTCTAGTCGGTTTCCATGGGTCCACCGCCTTATCCGATCCCGGCCCCCCAGGCGGCATATAGGCCCAGCCCCGCCATGCGTGGACTGAACACTTTGAACCGTGTTGTTTTTCAGGGTCATATTTCCAGTCAGTCCTGATATGGGCCACATACCCACCCTTTTTTTTATAGGAAATACGCAAAATTCGACAAAGCTGTAGGGGGGTCAGGTCAGGGTTTTTATCTAAAAGTGTATAGACCCGGGTTTTAAGTGTTGGATCTAACTGGTCTGATATGTCTGATATCATAGTCGGCCCCCCGGGGTTTCCAGATTATGGCTGACTGTAGTTAAAAGATTTTTGCCCAGAAAATTCGACTGATCTGTCTAATTGTTTCCAGTGGAAAAGGGGGGGTCGGTTCAGGTGGATCTGTTGAACAATACCGCCGTGGGGTATGGTGAAATACTCGAGAATATGGTCTTTTTCTGTCGATGTGTAGAACACTATTCTGGCACTCTTTAAATAGCGGGGGCCCCAGGGTTTACTAGACAAAGGGGCCGACAAAGATGGAAGATCAGGACGTTAGCAAAATAAGCAAATTCTCAAACAGTTATCAAGTCCTGGCCGCCGAAAGTGTTTTGATCTGCAGAACGGACGACGGCCAGGCAGAAGTTTGGGAAACCCGCCACGATCTTTTAACCGTCGTGGATTTTAAGAAAGTAGACTTCTGGACCCACCGCCGGGACGTGGACCCGGTCCAATATGAAGGGGCCCGCCAGGAATTCCTGAAAGAGAAGATCCTGACAGCCCGCCAGCAGGTTTTCTTAATGACCCCTGCCAAAGCGTTTCAGCAATATGAAAAAGGGGACCAGGCGTATGCCCTGGCCCTAGTCGAAAACCACCTGGAATATTTCAAAGAATGGCAGCGGGAAAGAATGGACTGGGCCGAAAAGGCTGCGGGGACCACCTGCATGATGGAAAACTGCGGTCGCGCGCTTTATGCCAGGACAGACGACCCGGTGAAATTCTGCTGCCCCACCTGCGGGTCGACATATTCCAGTTTTGGTTTTCTGGAATTTGTCCGGGCCAGGAAAGGGACGGCTTTTAATGCCCTTAAGGAAAATACGGCCGAAATGGCCCAGGTCAGGAAGGACATGCAGAAACTGGCCGTCAGACTGCAGCAGCTGAAAATCGAAAGGAAGATCCTGGCGAAACATGCCAAACATTGGGGGGTCTGTTAAATGGGGTGCCTGCGAAAGAACGCCGGGGCCTGCCAGGATTGGCCGGATCCTTGCCTGGCCTGCGGGATCTTAATGTGTATAGAAAGGGATCTTAAGCCGTCGGAAGTTGTCAGCTGCGTCCCGAAAAGGGCTTGGATTCGGGCTCACAGTCTGGGATCCTTCCAGGGCTTCAGGGGGCTGATTATTAAATGAACCAGACGAAACGCCTGGTTCTGCTGCTGGCCATAACAGCCCTGAACCTGGCAGACTTTGGACTGACGGTTTATCTGATCCGGACCGGCCAGGGGACAGAGGGAAACCCGATAATGAGAACGGCGGGCATAGCCCTAATTAAGATCCTTGCGGTCCCGCTGCTGGCCGGTCTAACACTCTATACAGCTGCCAGGGCCCAAAAAGAAGGATCCACCGGCGTATGCTGGATAATCGACGCCCTGATTATTCTGGTCGTCGCCTGGCTGGCTTTTGTGGTGGCCAATAACATAAGCGTCTGGATCCTTCACATAGGCGTCCTGGACCTTTGGGGCCTCTAAATGTCGGATCTGGTAGATCTGCCGCCCCGGGTCCCTAAAAGATATTGTCATAAGACGCAAAGCTGCCCGGACAAACTGATCGACCACGGCCGACGCCAGGGCGAATATCTCATTATCTGCCTAGCGGCCCAGGCCTGCAGTTTTAGGGGTCACATTCCAGTTTGGCGTCGACTGCCCGATCCAGGGCCTAAAAATGGACCCGGCGGCGGATCCTCAATTTCCCCCGCCGCTGCCCTGCCTGGCCCCTTTGATCTGGCGATCAAACCAGGCAATAGCCGGGCCCACCTGGGCAGACCTGGATCGGCAGCTTATCGGCTGCGGCGGTGGAAAGATAGGTCGGGGGTGAAATAACGAATAAGACCATGTGGCTTTATCCCTTTGTCCTGGCCTACACACGGCATTATCACATCAGCTTAAAAACTGGCTGGCTAATAGTGAAATATTACGGGGTTGAAACCTTTGTCACAACTTTGGACCTATTTTAAAACGGTCGTGGCCGGGATCCAGGAATTAATGACCCCGGCCCATAAAGTCGTGATCCGTGTTTGGCTGGTCGTGTTCGCTGCAGGCCTAGCGTCAGCCGCCACCTTTTTCAGTCCCTGGCCCTGGATCCTGCCCGTCGGGATCCTTGCCGCCGTCCTGGACTATTTCAGCCTGCAAGTAGTTTATGCAGCCGCCGACTGGTTTTTTATCCAAGGCCGGCATTATGAAAAAGCCATGCCTGCCAGCAGTTGATTCCTTCCTTTTTTTCTGAGCCCATGGAAACATCTGGGCTTTCTGAGCCCCCAGGCCAGGGTTAACCGCTGCAGAAAGACCAGGTCGTGACGGACACCTAAACACGGAATAATACAAAACCACGATAAAAGATCGGCCCAGGACATGACTGACTAGAAAGTCCTGCAGGACCCTGGCGGCCGGATATCCATATTTAAAAGCATAATTCCAGTCAACGAATGAAAGATCCGGCGCCAGACAAAACCAGGCAGCCAGGAAAAGGGCATATCCCGCCAGAGCCGCATAAGTTAACTTGGAAAAGCCGATGATCTGCTGCTTAAAGTTGTCCCAAACAAACAGGCCCAGAAAGACCATGCCGACACTGTCCCGGGCAGCTGATAGAATCAGCCCATAAACGTCCGGATAAAATGGGAAGTCGGGCCCAAACCGCAGGCCGCAGGCCAGACACCAAAACAGGTCTGTAAGTAGAACCAGAAAACCCAGGATTAGCGCGCTATCGACGAAAGCCAGCAGCCAGGCCAGTCGGGGCCGCCGGTAATTGACCCGTTTAATCAGGATCCGGCTGGCCAAAATTGCCATGATTAGCCACATTATAAGCGTCCAAGGCGACGGACTTTTCATAAACCAGGGAATTTCGACCGTCATTTTTGAATCACCGTTAGCGTATCACGGGGGACCGGAATTTTTAGACCTGGACCAAAAGCCGGGCGTCCATGCAGGACAGCATCCTTAAGACAGACATAACGCAGTCGGACGTTTCGAGTATGAAAAGGATTAAGCCAGAATCGCCGTCTATGATGTTTTTTGTCCCAGAAATAGTTTGGCGGGTGGACCAGGTTATAAAAAATCGTGAAGACATGGCAGGGCACGATCGCGCACACCCGGACCTGGGCCACCCGCAGCATTTCCGCCAGGCATACGTCCGGGTCCCGGACATGCTCTAAGAAATGGCTGGAATAGACTTCTAGAAAAGTATTGTCTGGAAAAGGCAAATAGTGACAGTCAGCCAGGACAAAATTCTTAATCTTCCGTGGATCAAACTGCTGTCTTTCGTCCCCCGGGATTAGCAGGTCCACGTTAACGTCCCCGGTGGGGACAGCCCCGCAGCCGACGTCTAATCTGCAATTTTTCGCCAGGGTCTGATCCATGTAAACCACCGGACATAATTAACAGATCGGGATCCCACGCGCAAAGTCCAGAGGATCACGACAGGGGGCAGCTGACCCTTAAGATCTAGCCAGATATTCAAATCAGTCGACCAGGGACTAGCAGCCGGCAAAAACACTAATAACAAATAAACGATGTTCAACAATTCTGCCGCCAGGGTCCACCGGTCCCAGTAGAGAACGCCTTTTCTAATAAGCGGGACCAGCCCGATCACGGCAGCATTAAGGGCGACCAATTCATAAATTACATGCACCCAGGGCGCCCCGTCAATATACCAGTGAACCGTCCACCATTTAGCAGCTGTAAAAGCGATCCATTCCAGGTCCGACGGAAAAATCCATAGCGCCGTGAACAGCAGAATCAGGCTGGCCCGGCTGACTAGACTGGACGTCTGACGGCGCCAGAACCACATTAAAAAGGCGAATTGTATCAAAATAGGGATAAAAGTAACCGGGGCCGGCCAGAAATCCAGGGTTTGGGCTGACGCGACTATATGCGTTTCTTCCCAGAACCACACGCCCAGGTCAGGCCGCCCTAGAAGGTAACGGACAGTCGTAAAGACATAATAAGTTAACAAAGACCAGCTACATGCAAAGAATAGCAGGGTATCGACCTTTCGTGGAATGGTGATATGCCGAAATAAAAGCGCAATTACGGCGGCAAACATGGTTATTTGCAGGAAGATCAACATTTTAAAATAGCACCTTCCAAAGCATTTTCGCCGGGTGAGCCATCATGCTAGGGATTAATTCGCAGCCCACGCAGCAGATCGGGCATTTATTGGTTTCCACCAGGCGGCGGATACGTTTCTTTTCCCAGCAGCTGAAGGCAGCTTTAAGATCATAACCAGTCTGCCGCATGTCGGCGACCTGGGCGTCCCAAACCACGCAGGGAAAAAGACGGCCCTGGGCGTCCATAAAGAACCTGGTCCGGGCCCCACTGCAGGGGATAACCTGGCGGGTCGGATCCTGGGCGAATTTGGCGGCCAGGTCAAAAAAGAGCCCCCGACCTTCTAGAAGATCATGGCCGGGTCCGGACTTAATCGCTTTTTTCATTTTTGGGACCCACCGGTAAAGATCCGAAAGATAGCCTGGCGTCTGCCAGCTGGCGCCTGCGTTTCGATAAAGGTTTCCCGTCCAGACCACGCAGATCCCACTTTCCAAATTAAATCTGTCAGTCAGATCGGCCAATTCTGTCAGGACTATGTCATAATCCTGATAGTTAAATGGTCCATAGGTCGTCAGGACGCCGACCTTAAAGTTTTTCTTCCTGGGAAGGGCTGCCAGCGCTTTTATCGTGTCCAGGGTCTTATCGTAACCCCCGGGGATCCCTCTTATGGCGTCATGCAGCGGCCGCGGCCCGTCCACTGAAACTAACGTCGTAAATTTGACGCGGTCCGGGACAGTCGAAAGGATCCTTTCTACCATGTCGACGGCTGCCGCGGTGTTAAGGCCGTTTGTCGTTAAGAAAAGGCGTTTAAGATGTTTCTGCGTCAGAATGATCGACCACGCTATTTCAGGCAGATCTGTTCTTAATGTTGGTTCGCCGCCAGTCAGGCCGACGATCCGGAAACCGTCATAACTTTTAAAGATCCTTTCAATTTCGGCCAGCCCTAATTCGTCCCGGGGCGGCTGGCGCCACTGATCGCACATGACGCAGCGGCTATTGCATTTCGCGGTGACGGCGAATTCCAGGTTGATCGGTCGGTCGCGCATGTTGTGTATGACTGCAGACAGAACTAAAGATATTTTAGAGTCCCCCGATATCGCTGCGGCTGGCGAATATTTCCCCGCTGTTACGTTCTATGTGTCTAAACAGCGGTTTAAGAAAGGGCAGCATATTAGCGAAAACATAAAGATACATGGCCATGGCCTTAAGGCTGCCTTTCTTCTGAAAGCGTTTGGCATAGTGACCGACAAAAAGGTCCCGCCGGAAGACGACCCGGGCAGGATCCAGCTGACTGATCGGACCCCTCATAAAGTCGTCGATCCGCTGGCCCAGTAGGCCGTCCTCATTAATTTTAACTTCTGGAAAACCGCCCAGGGCCCGGAAAACGTCGTTTCTTATGCAAGTGAAATTTCCGGCAGGTCTGAATTTATGCAGCGGCCAGGGGGCGACTGTGAAAAGGTAGCGGACCAGGTCGAAAGCGGTATAGGCCAGGACTGAAAACAGGCCGCTGTTTATGGGCAGGGTCCGACCTGAAACGGCTATAACGTCAGGGGCCCGGAAGATCAGGGCGACTTTCTGCAGCAGATCCGGCATGAAATAAGTATCACTGGACGTATTAAAGATAAGATCGCCCTGGGCCAGAAGGCTGCCGACGTTTCGAATATAGCCAATATTGCGGGTTTGGTCGACTAGAACACGCATGCGTAGCCTGACGGCGTAACGCCGCAGCATTTCCAGGCTGCCGTCCCTGCTGCCGCCGTCGACAATTATAATTTCGAAATTTCGGAAAGTCTGATTGACCAGGCTTTCCAGGAAAGTGAAAAGGAAACGTCTTTCGTTAAGGTTAGGGGCTACTATGCTGATCTTCATGGTCCACCAAATCCAGCAGGCTTTCATATTCGGGGGGCGGATCTGTCTTTCTGTATTCAGCATAAAGAACACCGGACATTAAACCGATGAACAGAACGATAGGCCAGGCCAGCAGGGCCAGGTTTATTCTTTTTCCAGGCGTTTTTTAAACCCCCATAACCAGCCGAAAGGTCCGACTGACATGGACCAATTCCAGGACCAGGCGACCAGAATGGCCAGCAAATTTGTTATCCACCAGGGCAGGGTCCCGATCAACAGATAAAAGACCAGGAAGTTAATGGCCACGCCGATCCCGCCGACCAGGGCATAATTGACCGGATTAACCAGTTTCAGATACACAGTCCCCAGCTGCCAGCCGACCCGGGGGATCCGGACCAGCAGATCATGGATAACACTGACGGCCGTTTTCATTCGGATATCTCACCAGTTTTATGTCGGGTCTTCCAAAGATAGTCAGCCAACAGGAAAGACGTGGCCAGGAAAAAGACGCTAAATAGAAAGCTGCCCGGGGAAGTCAGGGACAATTCCCCCATGATAAAGTTAAGGACCATACAGATCACGGCGACCAGACGTTTAAACTGGCGAAAACCAGGGATCCGCCAGACGTTCCTGGATCTGGGCAGGTGCCGCAGCCACCCGGGACCGTCCCGTTTCGGCAGCCAGGTCGCCGCCTTAATTTTCGGTTTTCCAGGGCCAGGATCTTCCAGGTCCTGAATCGCCGGTTCAGCAGGGCCCACTGGCTGCCCGGCGGGATCCTTCCGCGCGCGCGCTGACTTTCGCCACCCACTGACTGGGACCTGGGGGTCCGGATCCCCCGGTCCCTTCGGCAGGTATCGAACCAGGACAGGCCCCAGGCTGAACAATATAAGGCCAGCCGCAGCTGGGACCACATAAAGAACCGTGAAACCATAGAAGACAATTAAAGCGGCCCCCAGGACTAGAAGACCAGCCCCGGCGGTTCGGACGATCGTTTTAAGATGTTTCATTTTTCAGACCTGCCATTTCCCCAAAAGTTTCCATTAGCCGGGTCCGGACTTTCTGGACCCGGACCGGCTGCTTAAACGTGACCAGGAAATAGCGGCCCTGGCCCGGTGGTGGCGGCTTCAATTCTAAATGCAGCTGTCGGATCGACAGAAAGGGTCCGTCATGGATCAAAGCCCCTTCATGGGCACTTTTTCCACGGGCGCCCTCGGCTTTTTTATGTTTCTTAATCCATGCCTGGTCAGCTGTCTGAACGCCCAAATAATCACCTGGACGTCAGAACCGCCACGACCACGCCGATTAACATGGACAAAATAATAACGACGATCTGCAGGTCTGGCAGCGTAATAGAGCCCTGCAGGTATTCGTCTATAACAAAGCCATTCTGGTTCAGATACTGCAGGATCACGGCGAAAATCATGCCTAGACAACCGAAACCCGCCACGATTATCCCGGGTTTAATTGCGTCGTCGTTCATATCATCGCTTCCCATAGATCCCTATAACTACCAGGCCCAAAGCACATGCGAACATGCCCACCATAACAGACGCCCCGGCCACGCCAGACGCGACCAGATTCCAGTCGGATCCATAGAAAAGAGAGAGAGCCACGCAGCCCAGCAGGACCAGAAAAATCCCCAGGATCACGCTGATTAACTGCGTCGGATTCAATGTCGGCGCCTCACGATCACTATAACCGCTATTAAAATCAAGATCCCTATAAAACCACCGATGACCCAGGCGGCCAGATCTTCCGGCATGGTCCTGGAAAGCCCCCCGCCTGCTGCCATGGCCGACGTTACATTTAGAAGGTGGAAGGTCATGGCTGACATATTAGTCACGGCCGCCGTGACGGTCAGGGTGACATTATAGGACCCGTCTGTCCCGTAAATATGCAGGATCCAGTTATCGGATCCGCCGCTGGTCGTGTTTCCGTCCCCGAAATTCCAGGAGAAATCAGAAATCGACGTAGTGGAATAAGACTGCGAACCGTTAAACAGGATCTGCGTTAAGTTTCCAGGGTTTGAAGGCAGAAAATCAAATCTGGCGATAGCATAGGTGTATCCGCCTGCAGCTAATCCGTCGGCATAGCCCTGGGCATATCCGGCGGCATAGCCGTCTGTGTAACCGGTGGCGTTTCCGGCAGCCCAGCCCGTGGCGTTTCCGTCAAAATAGCCGTCTGAATAGCCGGCAGTGTAGCCGTCGCCGTAGCCGTCTGAATAGCCGCTGGCGTAGCCTGACGCATTACCGTCTGCCCAGCCCTGGGCATAGCCCGGACCAAAATAAGCCCAGATCGTGGTGGCATTGACGATAGCGAAAACGTAGGAATTAGAAACAGTGGATCCGTAGGTCCAATTTATGCTTAAGTAGGCAAAGGTAGAATTCGCCAGGGCTTCCAGGTCTAGGTAGGGCGTTAACGTGTTATATGTTGTGGACGTGCCATTCGTCAGAACCGTTGTGTTTCTGCCCAGGGTCCCGCCTTCATTGAAATAGAAAGAAAGCGTCGCGGTCACGGTATAGGTTTGAAGGGGTAGAATCGCCCAGGTATTCGTCGAGCTATTAGCATAAACCAGCCAGGACATTTTATTTCCGACTGCGATATCAATGGTTTTTGAAACATTGGCCCATGAATTGTTCGCTGCAGAAAAAGCTGTCCAGGTATCGTTAGCATAGGTGCCGGATGAATTCCAGGAAAAAACATAGCCTGAAAGGTCCAGGGTAATTATATACCAAAAGCTATAGAATTCGCTGACTGAAACAGTTTCGTTTGAGGTATTGCCGACTTTGGTTAAATCGTAGAATGGGGCGCCTTGTTCGCTGCCCCATGTAGAATATGCGGGTTCAGGGACCACAAATCGGCGAATCTTAAAGGATCCTTGCCGGCTGGTCGCCGACGGATAAGATGCGTGTTTCTGGACGCCTATGTTAACGATAACGATCGCGGCAGATATCGTAGAATTTCCCCGTATAGTTACCGGGGGGTCAGTTGTTGAGGCATTAATCTGGCTGTAGGCGTTTGGCTGGGCCCACCATAGGCTATAAAGGCTGATCGTGTCCGCCGATAGTTCGCCGCTGGCAGCGTCGTTTGTATTGTTGTGACCGGTCGCCCATGAAACGTGTTTATAGCCAGCCCAGGCGTCGACGTTCATCATAAAGAGCAAACCATAAGCGGACGATGTCCAGGCCCATGTCGTGTGAAAATTCAGGTTAGACCCGCCGAGTTGGTCAATCGAGGACGTGGTTAGATACGAATATTGTCCTTTCTTTTCGCCGTAAGCGCTTTCCATGATCCAGTTTGAGGTCGGAATGTTAGGGTTATTTTTTGAGTGGAAACCGTCCGACCCGGTATATGTAGAGCCCCCGGTAAACTGGACATAGTGGGCCGTTGCATTGATCGTATAGACCAGGGTCCCGGTAGAATTCCATTTAGCGCTATCCAGCGTTGTGGACGAAAAAGGTTCGCCAAAAATGAAAGTATTATCGAAATTACTAAGAGAGGAAACGGCCGATGTATTCCCATAATAAAGATAGACGGTTTGGCTGGCATCCGTTAAATTTCCAGTGATTTCAACCCAGTAGGTGGCGTTACTGCTGGCTGTAGAATTTTCTTGCCAATAATCCAGAAGGGTCGATCCGTCGCTGCTGGTCCAGCGGATATCGTCAAAAGTGGTTAAACATTTGCCGCCCGTATAGACGTTCATGCCGCTGTCTGATCCGGACCCATAAAGGACTAGAAACCGGATCTGATAATTGACGTCGGCGTTTGTGGCGCTGCTGATAAGGTGGGACTTCCTGTAGGTCCAGCCGTTTAACCAGTTGTCGCCGGTCGCCCCGGCCAGGGGCATGGGTTCGATTATTGCCAGGATCCCGACCAGCAGCAGGAAACAAAGGATCAGGGCAGGGGCTTTTTGCACTTATTCCACCACGGGGATCGACTCGATAATGGCCATGATAACCTGCAGGATATAGCGGCCGATCGTAATTAGGACCCCGAAAATAGTGGAAAGGACCCACCAGTCCCGTCTTAATTCATGTTCCACTGCCCCCAGGCCGTGTTCGTCCCAAAGAATCACCAGGTAGATCGGATAAATAATGATTCCCAGAATGACCCATTGGGTAAGGTTCAGGCTGGTCCAGATGTCCCCGGCGCCCCCGACTGTCCCGGTGAAAAAGCCGATCACGCCGCTTATGACCTGGCCTAGATAGGTAAAAACTAGCCCTATGAACGTGATTAACTGCCACATGAAGATCGCAATAAAAGCAAAACCCGACGATATCACGGCCCCTAGATATAGCAGGCTGCTGAAAAGGCCGCCGCCGGCCGTCCCGACCCAGTTAATGAAATTGGTGAAAGCCATGGGCAGACCGATAAAGCCGGCTATAGTATCCAGGAAACCGACGAAGGAAGGCCAAAGGCCCAGGCCGCCCCACATAACATTATCCCCTAACATTTTGCCTATGTAGCTGAAACCACTGAAAAGAGCCCCTAGCAGGCCGCCGCCAGGCATGTCCGGAAGGGCCGGCGGATCGAAAGGCGGCGTCTGGATCCCGCTTAACGGTGGAAAGGGTTTCTGGCTGAAAGTCAGGTCCCACACTGGATAATTATAGGTATAGGCCCACTGGTCAGTCCAGCCGTCGCCTGCGGCTACTTCCAGACTAGCCCATAGTTTGGTCATTGTCACCCGGGCCGACGACTTAACCGTCACGTTATCCCCGGAAAGAATCGGGGCCAAATACATGCTGACTGTCGGCTGGTCACTCATTGGCCCCCAGTTATTATTCAGCCACCGGACCCAGGCGTCGGCGTCATCTTTCATGGGCCACTCATAAGCGGAAACTCGACCGCCCACGACAGTTGACCCGTTTAAATTGTCATACCAAAGGTCCACCCAGACCCTGGCCACACCCATAAAATCGAATAGCTTATTGATATCCGGCAGACCGGTCCTTTGAAAAGTCATAATGAACTCTTGTTTAACGAAATTACCCTGGTTGAACCATGATACGGTCCAATTCCACCAGCGTTCGGACCCGATCGTAATAGCCACCGCCCCCAGGATAACCTTAATGCCCGTAACCCAGTCTTCCCCCTGCAGGCAATAGTCCAGGCCATAAGTGACATAGAAAGTGTTACTGGCCAGATATGCCATGATTTCCGGACACATTTTGATATGGACCAGGTCCCGATAATACAGATCGTTTGAAACCCAGCTGTTATTTCCGGCAAAGAAAGAGAAAGGCGTCAGGCCTATGTTTATGCCGGATCCAGACCCGGGACCCCCGGGTCCAATCCCCGTCAGGGCATT
>Ga0315289_10005904_pt1 | contig 18003 bp, 18 predicted proteins | sample YL17G11_40_MG_FD_203452 | JGI IMG/M metagenome (GOLD analysis project Ga0315289, IMG submission 203452) | Sediment microbial communities from Yellowstone Lake, YNP, Wyoming, USA - YL17G11_40 | ecosystem: Environmental > Aquatic > Freshwater > Lake > Sediment | place: USA: Wyoming | collected... | reverse complement strand
TCTTCTGGTATCGTTGGTAGTAGCGATAGGTATCAAGATCGCGGGAAGCCTGCTCGTGGGTTTCCTCGTCATCGTTCCCGCTGCTACTGCAAAGAATGTCAGCTCCAGCCTGTTTAGATATGCTCTGCTGAGCTCTGTGTTCGGCGTGGTCAGCTCGGTCTCGGGGGTTCTATTGTCGGCTTACATAGAATTGCCATCCGGACCGTTGGTGGTGCTCTCAGGTATTGCAGTATTCTTGGCAGCGGTCTTGGTCAGATGGTCTTCATCGCGTCGCCGCATGTAGTTGCATCGACGGGCACACTCAAATCAGGAGTTCAAATCCGAAGGCCCGCACCAAGAGACCGGGGATATAGGTAAGGATGGGGTTTGGTGGGGACGTGATACCGTGTGTTTTGGACGTGTCACTGTGACGTGATACTCGGGCTGGGCAGAGAGGGTGCCACGTGTAATTCTGAAGATATTTCAGGCAAGAAATTTCACGACTGGAAATTAGATTTCCGCGCGAAGAAATTCGGATAGAAATTATCATCATCCATCAAGAAAGAACAGGCTACCGGGGATTTTCATCGTCATTTGAGCACAGAATGAGATAAAAAATCAGAGATATTCATGAGGATTATCAGTCAGTAAGATATTCATGAGGATTATCAGCCAGTAAGATATCCAAGAGGAAACCTTAGGCGGCTAGCCTTAGCTGCCGCAACGTGGATGAAGTATCTGCCCGGCGGAGGCGGCTGCAGCTCTCTTGGAATACCTGCTGCTGATTTTGAACCTGGAATCGCCTGAATCTGGAGGCGGCTGACCCTCATCCTTCGCTTACTCCTAGTTGCCTCCTCTCGGCTGCCTACAGCCGTCATCATCTTCATCCTCCGCCTCTCGCACGTGTCCAGCAGTCCAGAGTCAACTGGCAGATTGCCTGCTACAATAGAGCATCTGGATTGGGACGTGGCAATTGGAAAATCGACGTGTCAATGGAAGTTGAAAATTGGACGTGTAAGTTCAGCTGTATCACGTGTAAGCCGCGTAGAGCGAAAGAATAGGAATCTGTTTACTGAATTAGTAGTTTGGAGATTCTGAGGTTTCCACAAAGAGACGAAGTGTTGGATCACATCGCAGGGTCTAGCGCCGGGGGGAGCGCACAGCCACGAAGGCTCAGCGCTATTGTGACGGCTCGGTTTTCGCCCGGACCCCCATCAAACGCTTGCTCAGGCCAGCAGGAGGTCAGAGGCTCTCGGGAGATAGAAGCATTAGGGAGCTGGTGTGATCTCACACACCTGCCCGTGCTTGCTGTGCGCCGGATGCTGTGCTTTCGTCAGCCGGCTTGCCACGTTTCCTATGCGCACAACTGATCAGGAGTGGTAAGGGGGCAGGCCGGAGCCTCATTCTATCGCAGTAAAAAGCGCACATCTCGCGCAGAAGACCAGAGCATTTCTTCGGTAGCATCTCTCGCGTTCTATCCTCTCTTGGCAGGTCTTTTATACGTGGCTGGCGCCACCCATAAATGGCGTCGCGTACTTGTCAGGCAGATGCAACTGGGCGCCTGCACTGGTCATGGTTCTCCTCATCTGCACTTCCATGTTGCCTGTTCGAGTGTTGTCCGCAATGGGTTATCTTCGCGCTGTTGGTACTGATGTCATCAATGAAACCGTGCTTCTCACAGAGAGCTTCGAGTCAGGCAAACTGGATTCCTCATGGAAAGCAGAGGGATTTGTCGAGGTCGTAGATAGCTCGGATTTGTCACCCTACTGGCTTCCCGAAGAAGGCCACACTGGGAAGTACGTAGCGCTACTGGGCGCCTATTCTAACTATCATGGTCCATTTTCATTGCAGAGAAAGATACCCGTGACACCAGGTGCTGATTTGACAGTCACCTTCTGGTATCGGGGTTGGTTTGCCTTTGGTCATCCGTACAGCTTCCCGTTACAGATGGTCCTTTCATTCTCGATTGTTTCGTCGGAATTTGGCACCTTGGACCAGGTTACAGTCCATGGCGACGGAATCACAGAGACTTGGCAGAGCATCACAAGATCTGTGTCAGTGCCTGCGTCATGCACTGGTATTCTGCTCCGATACTCTGGGCAAGGCGCATACTACGGAGAGAGGAACTTCGGAAGAGGATACTATGGCGGAGTCGAACTTGACGACATCTCGGTAGTCGAGAGAACACTCAGAGTCACCCAGACGCTCGTTCAGACGACATCAGCCTCAGCGCCATACGATTGGTACACGCAGAACCGAGTGGAGACAGAATCGTCAGAGGCTACCAGATCGCTTCCTTCGGAATCAGGTTTTCTCCAGACAACATGGCCTTACTTGGCCGTGATATTCGCCATGGCTGTATCGCTCCTCGTAGTTCTCTTGGCAGGAAGGAGGACGACCAGCCAGGCCGGCGCAGCCGGAGCCAATCGACTATTCTGTAGCCAATGCGGGTTTGCCAATCCTCTGTCCAACGACTTCTGTGGAAAATGCGGCCAGAAGCTCGAGCGAGTGGTCTAGTCTACGTCTGACTCCATGCTTCGGCGATCTCATCATTGAAGTAGTAGACTGGAGTGTATCGCGTCGTACCATCATACCCCAGGTACCATAGTCCTGAGAATTGGCAGCCGAAGTGCGCACTAACTTCACTCGGCGGTATGGTGCCAACTTTGCACAGTAATTCAATTGTCGTCCCACCTAGCCATCCGTAGGTATGAGTCTGATCCGAATCCAGTCCGAGAACCACAAACAGACTGCGCCCCCCTGCGAATCCAACCGCCCTCGCCATCGAAACCATCAGAATGGCTATGTCTTCCATGTCTCCCTTGCCAAGTTGAAGCGTCTCTCTTGGAAGCTGCGCGTGTCCGCTGACGCGATGAGTCTCATCAGGAGCCAAGACTATGTTCGCTTCGGTCCAAGCTTCGATACCATAGTGGAATACAAACGCATCTCCATGCTCAGGAAAACAGTCTGACAGCGTCCGGGCACTTGCGCAATGAATCGAAAGAGTCGGCATATTCCAGATCTGTGATGCGGCCCTTTCTACCATGGGATCGTGTGGTGTGATGAACAGCTCGGCAAATTCCATCAACTCCGGGGATGGCGCCTCCTTGGGATCAAGCAGATAGCGCGGGAGGTCCGAACTTATGATGAGCACCCTGCTATCTTTTGATTGACCAGAGGACGCCTCAACGGTGACTTCATGAACTGTGTCATACGGATAGTTGAGGTCCACGTATGCACTAGCGCAGTCGTTCGGATGAAGAGGCGTCGTTGAACTGAATACAACGGCCTTGTCAGATTTGACCACGATACGAGTATTGTCTGCGACTGCCGTCCCGACGTTGCAGATGTTCCAATTCACTCCAGTTGCGAATTGCGGGAGATCATCTGTAGGGCTTCTCACCCACTTCTGACCGCGCTGTCCGGCATCAACAGTGATCTGGACAGAGCCGGCTCGACTTGTTGTCGTCTCGGAGGTCGGTGGCTTACGTTCTGTCATAGTGCTGCTCACAAGAACGGCGGCTACGACAAGGACAATTAGCAAGACTCCAAGAACGATCGTATCTTCGCGACGTACCCTCAACGGGGTCACTCCTTTCGCGATTCACCATTCGAATCACGCTGACAACAAATAACGCTTTGGATGCTGATCTCTTTCATAGGAGTCTGTTACCCACGTCATCTCGAGAAGGTCCTCTCCACACCAAGCGCCGCAAGACATGGTAGTATAGCTGCCATGAGAGTACGTCGTGGCAGGAAACCGAATTGTGGAAGGTTTCAGCTGTGTCATGAGCCTGAGTACACCTTGTCCCATTCGATCATCTTCTCTTCTCTGCCGTAGTCATAGGCTGGATCTGTTGGGGGGCTGGTCGGCTCGTTCAAAACTGACTTGAGCTTTCGCACCATCGCATATTCAGGATGTACATGCACAGACGAGCATTTGCACCGCTAGGGCAAGGTCAGGGCAAGCTGTAGGCTTCCACATGTGCCCGCAACCAGCCAGGGTAGACACCAGTGAGGTTCGCCTGGTAGAAGTCAATCGTCCATTGCACCTCACGGTGGCATCTTTGGCAGAGTGCAGCCAGGTTCCAGGGCAACAGATTCCACTTGTTACTGGGAAGGGTTCAGAAACCCTTTGCATGCAAAGGCTAAACTTCCCCTTCCGAGACACTGACTGTTGAGAATCCTTTGTCACGCTACCAACGTGTCAAGTCCCACCTTGCACGGTCTTGGAAGGAGTACAAGGGACATTGGAAAAGGGGCCTACGAGCGAGCGTGCCGGGAGGCCTTATTGCGCTTGGGATTGCTTTCATGGTGCAGACGATTCCTAGTGACATAGCAACTGATTTGACTCTGCAGATTCTCACCGCTCTTTTCACCTCAGGTACTGTTTTCCTTCCTCTGGCTGGAATCGTTCTTACCTTCGCTCTCAACTCAACGAACACTCGCATGGAGTCATTACGCAGAGACAGACTTGCAGTATGGGTGGCGCAACAAGAAGCATACGTGAAGGCAGCAATCGAAAACAAACCTGAGATCTCAAGGAGAATTGGCGATAGATTCGGACCCACCTTGAAGGGATACGATGCACAGATCGCTAGCTTGGAGGAAGATCTCAAACCCTTGGGTGGGTTCTGTGCCGCGATATTCTGCACGGTGCTGGCGGAGATTCTAGTCTCGCTGAGAGCCATGGCAGAGGTTCGCCCCCAGCAGCCATTCCCTTATGCTTGGGTTTCGATTTCTGTCTCGCTGCTCGTTCTTGCCCTTTACGGATTGGCAGTCCTAGTCTACTGGACTGCGCAAGTAGGTCGAAGCACCGAATCACGATGACACCTAATCGGTCACGCATGCTTGCCAAGGTTTCTCGCGCACACGAGATTCGCCTAGCTAGGTCCCTGTCCCACCGGGCCTGCCAAACTACTCGGGCAGGTCCTGAGAATCGGTTGTTCCGCAACTTTTGCAGCAGTTAGGGAGGATCAGCAAGCCCAGCAAACGGAAAGTTCTAAGGCATCGGATCTTGGAGCTTCCTTCTTACCTTTCCGTAGATTCTGAACGGCTTGTCGGTTCCGGCTCGTCTTTGAAGATGCCATAGAGTGTTCTTTCTGATGCCACACTCTCTCGCATCTGTGGCTGTCATAGACACTATTTCATTCCGAATAGCTTCGGAATCCGTCCTGTCCAGAAGATGCTCCGGTTCGCCGAAGTCTAGGTTAGTTCTCTTGCCAACTACATAGTTTGCCAACTCTTGCACTTTGAACCTGATGACCGTATCCCAACTGCAGAGCTTCCCTGCATGGCGGACAGGTGAATTGAACTTGATTCGAAGAGCATCAATGAGCTTCCTCACTGCCTCTGGTTTCATTCTGAGAACGTAATTGTCCATTCTGTAGAAATCTCTCTTTCCAAACCACCCACTCTCAAGACATGAGATCACTGTTGCATCGACGATCCATCGATATGGTTCCTGTAAATCGTAGACTAGTGGATACTTGGTCTGCCGCGCCTCGTGCAAGAACCCTACTGTGGGCTCCAAGCCTACGCTGTTCAGTGCTTTCCGGCATTGCGATTCCAGAATTGCATACCCGTAGTTGAGTAGAGCATTGAATGGATCTGAAGCGTTCATCTGATGTGTCTCATGCATCCGCGATGTGAAGCCGAACTTTGTCGGTAGGACCTCGTGTAGGTATCGCCAGTAAATGTCTGCAATTCGTCCTTCAATAGATAGCAAGCGCGGCAACCTCTGACACTGTTCCAAGCGCTCCAATTCCTCGTCGAAACCAGCCTGAACATCGGAGAATCTTCCGTATCTTGCGTCAAGCCATCTCATGACGTCCAATGTGCGTTGGGCTTTGGCTTCGACTAGTTTCTTGGCAACGTAGAATCGCTTAGCCCGATCTCTGTAGGCGTCGATCTGTGCGATCTTGAGAGGGCCGTTCACAGGCTCACGTGGCAAAGTTGATGATAGCAGCGTTCCGTTGTAGTCTAGAACGAAGATTGGTATGTCATGGCGCATGAGCCACTTGATCGCGGCAAGAGATACGGTACCAGTTTGACCGTCAACGACGACTGAGTCGTAAGGGATTCTGCGAGGCTGAAACTCCTGTCTCTCCCGTGTCGAATCCGGCTCTAGAAAGCCCTCTCTGACGATCAGCCTAGCCCCATCAACATTGAGTGATACGCCGAAACCCGAGAGATATAGTGGCTTCAGACTGCTCACCTACAATATGTCCTCAACGCTTGATGCGTGTGCTGGGAATTCAGCTAAGGCATTATTGACTGCGTTCTTTCCAGCATCTGTCTTCAACCATTCGAGCATAGCCTCTGTCTCTACGTATTCGACGAATAGCATGGATTGAGGGGTAGGATACAGTCTTCGCCAGATCTTCTCAATTTGTCTGTTACTCGTCTTAGGGAAGTTCTTCTCGATTAGCAGGCCCTCAGCTCTAGCTAGGCTGAAGATGTAGTATAGCCATGATTCCCTGAAGAGGAAACACTTCTTCCTCAATACTTGGTTTCCAAGACCGTATCTTGCACTCTTCCTATCAGTTTGATACGATATGAAGAAGCTGGGATACCCACTTCTCTTGGTGAGTGCGTCTCCGAATACCCATTGTTGAACATTGCCCGCGCGCATCATGATTCTGAAGATGTTGAGTCTGCGCAGGTCACTGAAGCCTTGCTCCGCAATGCTGTATCGCTTCAGACTCTTGTTGTAGGAAACCATTCCGTCGCCTTGAAAGCTCTTCAATCGAGTGCTTAAGGTCTGCTTGGACAAGCGATCTCGAAGGAGCTCTCGCAAATCAGCGAACCTTAACCCGTCAGGATACTTCTCGAGGGTTTCCAATATCAGATGTTCATTGTCCTGCCGGGCCCATTCAGGCGTGGTAGGTCGTTTCTGACCTCTTGGCATCGAAGTTCTCTCCTAATTAGACCATATGGTCAATATGCATTGACCTTCATAGCCTACTTATGCATTTGAGTGTGTCGGAAAGAGAATCGAGGCGTCCAAGGAACTGAAGCTCTTGGAGAACCGAACCAACCATATCACTTGCGAGAAATGCGGTCACGCTTGGCCCTACGCGGGTCAAGGAAAGGTGATTCGCTGCCCACTAAAGCGATGTCATAGTACTCGCAACGCGGAGAATCGCAGGCGACGAGGCGGACCTTGGACTCCAGACATGCTCCCCAGGCGAAGGAGGGCCTGAGCATTGACTCGGAAGCATCGAAAGAATGTTCATCGTCGACGACCATCCCGAAAGCGGTCAAAGCGTCCACGAAGACACGTTGCGGCCATTTGGAAACAGTCTTGGAAACAATTGTCTCCGAAGCAGAGGCGAATCCGAGAGAAATCGCTTGAAGCTCTGTCCCTGGTACGACGCGAAAGACTAAGCCCACGAGAAGCAGCAACGCGAGTTGGTGTGGATCCCGAAACCATTCGAAGGAACACAAACGCGTTCCGTAGAGTCCACGGTCGCTGGCGAGTGAACGCATTCGATGGCATTCCCCGCGCCATGGTCGTCTACGAGAAAGGCCGTACGATCATCGTTGAGATCGCAAGCTCGAAGACTGCCTCGCTGATCGGCGAATATCACAACAGAGTCAAACAGTTCCTTGACACTGGAAAGAGCTCCTTTCTCAGAGAGATTCCAAAGAAACGATTCAAAGACAGCAAGCGTCGAGCTCACACACTAGAAACCAGACCCAAGGTCATCCTAGAGATCAAGGCACGCGAACCAACACCGGAATTCTTCGAGATCTACGGACGGTGAGTCTGCATGGAGCCTGATCGAGTCCTCACAGTCCTGAGGTTGGGAACAGAGGTGCAAGAGTCGCACGGCTTGGCAACATTCACGATTGAGAACTTCGCCAAGCTCGTCAAGGATGCGGAGCAATGTATCCACAGCGATTGTTGCGAAGTCTGCAGAATTGCTCAGGTTCCACAGGCCAGCTGTAGGCTTCAGGAGCATCACATAGCAGGCAAAGTTCTGGGAGAGCCAAACTACCCCGACACAATGACTGTATGCGATCGTTGCCACGCATATCTCAGCGATCATCAGAAGGCATGGTTGTTATGCTGCAAAGACGAGGCCGTTCGGCTTTCATGCTACTTCTTCGGCTGGACTGATGTCTTCGATCTCTTACACAAACTAAGCGGGACCCCGGACTTCGAAAGACTAGCGGAGAAGTTTCGCTCTCAAGGCTACTACATCCGGAACACGTTTGGAGAAAGGAGGTATGTGCCTTCAGAAAGGGAGATCATAGTCCTAAGCAGGAAGAGATTGAAATCGCACTGAGAGCCTTTCTCGTTCACAGGAGCAACGAGATAAGCAGTTACTCTTACGCTGCAGAGGAAGCCGCTGCTCCTGACATTGTTGCAGTAATCGACACTGAGACCACCAATGATACTTTTCTGAGCCTCAAGTTCGGTTCTTTCGGCATCTGGATTGCAGGCAGGCCTCACAGGTTCATCATATTCTACTCAGACAATCTGCCAGAAAGCGAGATTGAAGTCCTCAGAGCCTTCGCTGGCAAACAGATGGAGAGGGTCAGCACTGAGGTGATGTCTCTTAGCCGTTTCATCGACAAAGTGTTCTATCCAGTTGTCTACGATGATCATGCGAGATTGGTTGGCTTCAATTTACCATTCGACCTCTCCAGGCCCGCTACTCACTATGGACTTGGCAGACGAAAATGGAGAGGCGGATTCACCTTCACACTATCCAATAATGATTTTCGACCGCCGATACGCATCAAGTCGCTTGACTCCACCAAAGCCTTCATTGAATTTGCCAAGCCACCTAAACGCAATCAACGTCACAAGAGAAGCGACTACAAAGGCAGGTTTCTCGACTTGCGCACTTTCGGTTTCGCATTAACGAACGAGAAGCTAAGCCTTGAACTTGCCTGTGAACGCTTCCAGACAACACATCAAAAAACTCAGACGCGAGAACATGGCAAGATCACACCTGAGTACGTCGAGTACAACATCAACGACGTTCTGGCTACACACGATGTCTACATGAAGATGATGGAACAGTACATTGGATTCTATCTGACGCTTGCGCCCGAGAAAGCGTACTCACCAGCAAGCATCGGCAAACAATACCTCACGCAGATGGGAATCGAGCCCTTTCTGAAGCAGAACCCCGACTTTCCACCGGAAGTATTGGGATACATAATGTCCACGTACTTCGGCGGCCGTTCTGAAGTTCGCATACGAAAGAAGCCTGTGAAAGTCCGCTACATGGACTTCGCAAGCATGTATCCATCCCTATTCTCGTTGATGGGCCTGTGGCAATTCGTTACTGCTGAAAGGATAGTGTGCGTCGAAGCAACAAAGGAGATTCGACGTCTAGTTGAGAAGGCGGATTTGCAGACTCTGAGAGACCCAGCTGTCTGGCAGCAGATGGTGTCCATTGTTCAGATTCAACCCGACGACGATATTCTTCCAGTTCGGGCACCGTATGGAACCAAGCGTGTGTACAACATTGGCATCAATCACCTGACCTCGCCAGAGCCATTGTGGTCCGCGTTGCCTGATGTTGTAGCCTCGAAGCTTCTGACGGGGAACTCGGCGAAGATCCTTAGAGCCATCAAGTTTGTTCCTGAAGGCGGGCAAAGTGGGCTCCTGCCAATTCAGATAGTTGGCGGATCAACCGTCAACCCAGACGAAGACCTGTTCCTCAAGCTCCGACAACTGAGAAGGAAGACGAAGGAAGAAAATGACCAACAGCCAATGGGCTCGCCAGAACACCAACGACTTGACACAGTTCAGAATGAGTTGAAGATCATTGCCAACGCCGCCTCGTACGGTATCTTCATCGAAATCAACACGGAAGACAGCAAGTGCGAAGCTGATGTTCATGGGTTGGAGCATTTCAGTTGCAGGGCGTCGAAGAAGGAGAAGTTTGGCCGGTTCTTCCATCCCTTAATCTCGACGATGCTCACCTCGGGAGCTCGTCTATTGCTCGCTATGGCTGAAGCTTGGCTTTGCCAACATGGGGGCTACTATGCTTTCTGTGATACTGACAGCATGGCGATCTCACCGTTTCATTGGATGAAACTGCGACAGTTCTTTGAGCCTCTTAATCCGATGCCTGGAGAACCATTCCTCAAAGTAGAGAACGAGAACTACGATGAACGCCATGAGCTGAGGGAACTGTGGTTCTACGGAATTTCGGCCAAGCGCTATGTTCTCTACTACATTGGCGAGAAAGGCGACGCTGTGCCTGTCAAATGGTCATCTCATGGACTCGGACATCTCATGCACGAGCAAGAGAGTGAATGGGAGAAGCAGTTGTGGACGAACATACTTCGCTATGCATTGGGAAAGATCTCGAAGGAGCAACTGCTGGAACAGTACGCAGATGACTATGCCATAGCAGAATTGGCCGTAACCAAGCCTCATCTGCTCCGGAGAGTCAAGACCCTCAACGAAGGCAGTCGGCCCGACAAGCAAATCAAACCATACAATTTCGTCTTAGTCGGTTCGCCGACAATGGTCAGCAAGAACGGAGAACCCATCATTCCATTAACGCGGTTCACTTCGGAATATGGTCAGGCACCTTATCAGCCGTTCATCGATGCAAACAGTGGCAAGCCGTACGAAGTGAACACGGAGCTCTTCTGGAAGAGGTTGGACAAAACTGTCGAGGAGTACATGGATCATCGTGAAAGCAAGTTCGAGAACGGACAGCGCTACGGCACGATGCGCCGTCGACATTTAGTCGCGGATTCGATACGGTACATTGGGAAAGAGGCTAACGAGCTTGAGGAGTCGGAGACCCTTGGCGTAGACGATGAAACTTACGTGGAATATCGTGAAATTCACTAGTATCTTGCAAGTCACACGGAATAGCTGAATGCCCAAACTCCCGTGTTTCAGCAACAGCTGCAAGTAGCTCGGGGGAGATACGGGCCAGTATTGTTGGTATCTCCGGGCATAGGTGATGGGTAGGGCCTAGTCTTTCTCTGAGTGCCTTGTCCAGTCCAACACAAACTTGCCGATGGCGATGGGGCGATCGTAGTCTCGCTCAAACAGGGACCCCGGAGGTATTCCAAAGACCAGCAACAGGGCAAGCCACAAATCGTCTGTCATCGGGACCCTTGCGGTTCCCGGATTTGGAGCGTGGTTGAGTGCCCACTGCTTGGATATCATTGTTGCAACGTTCGTGCAGGGAGATACGTCGACATAGTCGCACTCGCGCGTGTCATCGTAGTGCCACCGAGCGCCCACTTTCCTTGCATCTCGCCTCGGGGGCAAGCCAAGCCCTCCGCCAGACTGTGGACTCTGACGCTGAATTTGTCACTTGCGGGCTGGTTTCGTTCGCCTGCTTCTTTCCGTGCTGATTCTTGTCACAGTACCGGATCGGCGCAGCTAGCTTGGTCGGCGGAAGTGGAGGAAAGTGCTCAGCCCTGCAGATAGACCGGCTGCCGTAGCGGAGGCAAAGACCGCGGCTCCTGGCATGATGGGTTCGTGAGATATGTACGCATATCCTGCATACACCAGCAGGATGCACATTGCTGCAGTCAATCCTGTCGCGCATCCGGTAATACTAGGATGAGAGTGCCCGAAATAGGACGACACGATGCGCCAACGGTCAGGAGCCGGCAATTCGGTGGGCGGCACCTTGACTCGGCCGCTCTCAGTTAGAGCCATCCTCATGCTGTCTCTCGTCTTCTGCAGAAAGCATCTAGCCAGTATGATCAGCAGTTCTCCCCTCTCTGCGGATCCAGCATGATCTCCCATTGCGGGCAAGAGCAACTCCTCAGCATTCCTCCCGATCTTGGATATCATTTCAAGGTCCTCGCCAAGGATTTCCCATCTTGGTCTTCCCACCTGCTGCATCCGCACTGCTGCCTTTCGGATCAGCCTTCGAGCCTGCTTCAGCGATGCGTTAGCCCGAGGATTCTTGATGAAATTCCTGTAGTGTAGGTAGGATTCGTAGAAGGCCGAGGCGACGAGCTGCTCATTTGAGAACCAATGCCTGTCTCGTTCACCAACAGAGGCTAGCGCTAGGACAAAAGACAAGAAACCCAAGATAACCGCGAATTTTGCTGGCCATGGGTCAAATGTCGGTAGTATGTTCCCGCTAGGCAGATAGATCGGTTGAATTGCAAGAAAAAGAATCACACTACCAACAAATATCAATAAAGCCATGTCCACAAAGGATTGCCACCTTGAGGCAGCTTCCACAGGGCGCTTGCTCATTCGATACTGTTGTTGGATCAATTCTGAGAGTACATCCGCGCTCGATCTCTCCTTTCCGTAGTCCGTGATAGCGATCAATCCGGGACGCACTACTTGTGCAAGCGGCTTGGGTTGGAATTCCAGCAATATGTCCCTGGCTTCATCCCATTCCGTCGGACCATAGGCTTTCAGGAACTCGTCCTGTCTGGCACGTTCAACGACGAGGTTCGTGTAGACTTCATTGCTCGTCTTGAGCATCTCGAGGAGGCAGAATGCAAGGTGTGCAATTCGCAGAGAGAATACTTCCTGGCGCCTAGACATCGCGTTCTTCCTCTGGAATCGACTAGGCTCTTGTTGGGTAGTCGAGTTGCATTATGTCTTCCGCCTTTGCCGCCTAGCTCAGACCTGTGGTGCCCCTTCCTGACTGTGCCAATAGTTTCGTTTGGGTCTCCCTTTCGGAGCTATCTCCGCCACTGGCCCAGAGCTTGGAGGATCCTTCGCCTAATCCGCAGGTACAACAGATACCCTTGTGCAGTCCCGGTTCTCTCCCGGTACGGACTCACTAGAATGGTAGTTCCTAGCGATAAGACCGAACCAGACACTAGGATAGCCAAATCTCGTACCTGGAGTTCTTGAGAGATGGTCCAAAATATCCTGGCAGTTTCGAAATACTCGGGTAGGACTTCATGGAAGTTGAGGAACCAAGTCGCAGCTCTGTCTCCGCCTACTGCGAATTGCTTGTCTGGTTGGGGAAAAGTCTCCGAAGCCGATAGTGTCCAGCTTGCTGGATAGAAGATAGATAGAGTGAGGCCACGATTCAGGATCTCGGATGGGTTCGTATCCTCCATGAACTGGTTGACCTCAGGTCCGACGTTCCGAAATCCATAACCACTGCCAAATGTGAATCCAGCTCCTCTTCTTCCAAGTCCCCAAAGGGTGATGGGATCAAGCACAGGCACGTCAAGCAAGATGGATGTGTATCCGAAGTTATCGAAGCTGTAGTGGCTTCTTGTGAAGTATGAACCAGATGGGGTCATACTGGTGATGGGCTCGGATGCCCGGCCGCCCGGATTCGAGGCGCTTGTACGCTTTTCAATAACCTGTAGTGGTTGCATCAATCCTAGCCCGTAGTCTCTTGTTTTGTTGTAGACAAACAGACCAACCTCGACACGCAATACAGGACAGGATGATTCTCTAAGGTCAAGCCGTAATGTGACGCTCTCTAGCCTATAGTCGGTGGGGTTGCGATCTTGAGGGACAAAGATCCATGTGGCATCTCTTGGTGCGTCAGTCCCGATCGGTAGCAAGGTCGCCGCGAATGTCCCAACTCCAAGCAACACAAGTAGAATTCCGAGCCTCCCTGAAGCCAATACTCTCCGCTTCATGCGTGGTCCTGCCGGTTTGCTTGGAATTATGGATTGCTATTGAGAGCATGTCGACTAAGACGAAACAATGCACACGTCCTGTTGCGCCTGCCTTCCCTGATAGTGATAATTGTTTGATGGAACAAACGTTTCTTTCTGTACTTGTCACTCGCGAAGGCAGTTTCGTTTGGCTCTCCGTCACATCGCTCTTCACCCCATCCCTGTATTGTCCGCTAGGCTGGCGTTCGTTGCATGTAGTGAACGCGGTGGGTAGAACGATACCGTCTTGGCGTATCGTCGTCGAGCAGGAAATTGCGGTGATGAGCAGATTCAAGCAGTTCCTCAGACCGGAAGACCGAGCTGTCTTCGATGATCTCGTTACTCAGTGTAAGGTCTATGCGGCGGGGGGTGAAGTCTTCACGTCTCCCGAGAGGAAGATGTCGCTGCGATTCTGGATGATCTTCGCTCAGCACAGGAAACTCGCAGAACTCGAAAAACGCCTCAATGAGACTCCGAGATCACTGCTTCAAGAGAAATCTTGCCCGTGAATGTCTGCGCGGAGTTATCTCGCGAACAATAATCGAAGCAGGGTGTTCTCATCCAATCCTACCCCATCTACCGTGAACTCGTACTTCCATCTCTGCGGGTGCCGTTTCTTGGGGGTTATCTCAGTTTGCTCCATATTCCCCAGATGAGCCCGCCCAGAGGCGGGCCAACGAGGAAATAATACCACTCCTTGGTGAGCGCTAGAAACTCAGCAAGTTGGAGCACTGAGCCCGATCGATATGACCCCCAGAGAAAAAGCGCCACAGCAGCGAACCCGTACCCAGCAATGAGGAAGAAGCCGGATATCAACGTCGCATGCAGCCATGGTCGCCGAAGAATCCCAGTTCTCAATCTCACCAGCGGCCTGCGATCTTCCAGCACCTGGAACTTCTGTCGAGTTGCTTCGTTCCAAGAATTGAGAAGTTCCATGTCTGGCTCCAGAAGGAGCGGGAGAAGCAATCTCAAACGCGGAAGCACATCTGTGATGACGTACTCCCGTTTGTCCTTCGATTTCCGGATAGCGGGCCTAATTCCCCAAGAGATGTTTGAAAGAAGCTGCGTGACCTGCTTAGCCGGTCCGCGCAAAAGAGACCACTGGCGCGTTCGAAACTCACTCGGCAGGTATGACACATCTAGAAGCTTGACTCCCTCTTCCAGGAATTGGAGCCTCTTCTCACTAGCGAAACGGTCAAACGCATCTATTGCCTTCCTCAGGCGGATGAAGAGCAACTGCTCACTGCTTACAAGGCCGAGCCAAGGGCCGAATCTCTTGGCAAAGGGATCTCGAAAGACTACAGGAACAAAGAAACAAGCGATTCCAACAAACGCGAATGCCTGTTGGGAGTATGTGACAGCCAAGACCATGAAAGATAGTAGTGCTCCCATAGCGGCATAGACCCACACAAGCATGTTACGTTCCGAGGATCTCTGTCTCTTCAAGTCGCTCTCGAGTGCAGTCTGGATGTCGTCCATGTTGTTCTCTTTGCGCAGTCTCTCAATCTCGCGCTTGATCTCTGTAGGGAAATCATGAACACGGATCACCGGTCCGGATGGTAGGGAGTATTCTTCTTTCTTAGGGTCCCATTCGGCGTTGAGCAAGCTCTTCTTCGTTATGATCCATTGTTTGTTGCCTCCTCCGCAGGTCATCTCGTACAGTTCCAACGTGTCACCGCAATCTACGAGCACCAATCTTCGAGGCATAGAAACGAGTCCTCCGGTCTGTCCTTGAATCCTAGACTGATCGCATATATGCCTGTCAAGCGTGAGGCTCATCGATAGTCCTCTGCGCTAGTCTCGGTCGCCTCTTTCCCTCTGACACCTTCGACCAGGTCTCTCCTTGCGGCGACGAGTTTCCCTTACCGCATATGAACGATCGGTAGGGTATGCACGGTTCATGGAAACTCTACAACCCGCTGTGTCTGACCAGACGCCGGTCATGATTCCACACCGAGTCTATGACAGAATCGCGGCGTTGCTGGTGGCGGCGCAGAGTGCCACAAAACCGGAAGAGTACATCGTCGCAGTCTTGGAAGTCCACGTGGCAGGGATAGGTGCCTAGGGAGATGCTAGATTGGCTGTATGGGGGTTGATGAATCCTACCAGAAAGAATCTAGTGCATGAGGAATCCCTGAAATAGGAATTTCTGAGCCTGAAAAGGAAGAAGAATCTACACGGAAGACTACGGCTGTCCTTAGATTCTTCCACCTTCAGTTTCCTTTTCCTTTTCGTACTGTTGAAGCCTTCTAGAAGTTCCACGTGACACCCAGCGTTCCCAACCCGAGTATCACGTCACAGTGACACGTCCAAAACACACAGTATCACGTCCCCACCAAAACCCGCTCTTACCTATATCCCCCGCACCAAGAGACCCACACACACACAAATTGCCTGAAACGGCGGTTCAAATTACGACGGCCACGCCAATGATGGCACACACAACAAAAGACGACAAGAAGGACGTCGTGATACACGACGTATTCAAGGTCCTCACTCATCAACAGGGATTCGATAGCTAGCGCCAGTACGGATGAGGTGGAGCAACTGCTGTTGCTGAACACACTAGGGACGCTATGACCAATAACAATCTTGAAGAATGTCTAGGAATCATTGTCTGTCGAATCTTAGATGAACGTCAACATTCCGGAGAGAATATTCCTCACAAGGGGCGTGGGCACCCACAAAGAGAGACTAGCAAGTTTTGAATTGGCTCTTCGCGACGCGGGCATAGCCTCTTGCAACCTAGTGTACGTGTCAAGCATCGTACCTCCCAACTGCAACGTATTGCCGAGGAACGAGAGCTTGGAACTTCTGAAACCCGGTCAAATACTGTTCTGTGTGATGAGCCGGATTGACACGAATGAACCGAACAGGCTGATGGCCGCAGCCATAGGAATGGCACTGCCGAACGACAGAACAGTGTACGGTTACCTTTCTGAGCACGAGTCATACGGTCAGACTCAGGAGAAAGCCGGTGACTACGCCGAAGATCTAGCTGCTTCAATGCTCGCATCGACACTCGGCGTACCGTTTGATGTTGACAACGCTTGGGACATTAAGCAAGAGATATGGAACATATCAGGCAAGAAGGTCACCACCAGAAGCATTTGCCAATCAGCAGAAGGCAACAAAGACGGACTGTGGACAACAGCAATCGCTGCTGCCATAATGATCTAGTTTGGATAGCATGGTTTCCGACCGGATCTTCTGTGATGGGACTATGGAGAAGTCAGCCGAAGTGTCTGCTGGCTACCTTGAGGGAGAAAGGCTAGCCAAAGTCTCGGTTTGGACTCTTCTTGGTCTCGGAGTAGTAGAGATTACAGCTGGACAGTTTACGGGCAGCATCGGTCTTACGGCGGACGGCATAGACTCGATATCAGACGGTTTTGTTTCATTCTTGGTCTGGCTCGGTCTTAAGATGTCTCGGAAGGCACCAGACGAGAAATTCCACTTTGGCTACCACAAGATCGAAAGTCTGGTTGCGTTTGTCACATCAATTGGGCTAATGGGAGTTGGCGGATTCGTATTCTATCGATCCTATCGCGCTTTCGTCGAACCAAAACCTCTGAAACTACCTACCTTAGCGTTGGCGGTCCTGCTAATTGCGGGATGCATTTCTCTTCATAGAGCGCTTCAAATGAGGAGAATCGCGAAGAGATACAACATCTCATCTCTCAGACTGAACGCGAACAACGCTGTGAAAGACGGTTCGGCTTCCTTCCTTGTGTTCTTTGCAGTACTTGGCTCGTCACTTGGCTTCCACCAATTGGACGCGGTCGGAGGAGTCGCTGTAGGAGTCTTCATCCTTATCGTTTCTTATGTTGTCCTAAGAGAGACAACGTTAGTGCTGCTTGATGCCTATCACAATCCTGAACTGGTAGAGGAGATTAGAGGGATTGTCGAGGGGAACGAAGGAGTCCTGGTGAGGGATGTGCTACTCAGGGCATCTGGGCCGTACATTCAATCAGAGATCCACATAGAAGCCGACCGCACTATGACTGTGGGCCGGCTGGATGAAATCAAGTCCTCCATCGAGAGCGCAGTGAAGGAAAGGTTCACCGGCGTTCAAAGAGTCATCATCTCGGCAAAGGCAAGTCTGACTGAAAACGGTCGTTGAACCACTTCGCTCAGCTTCCTTGTGTGTGGGTCAGCTGGTGCGGGCAACTGAATTTGAACCGTTGTGCACCACTCTCTGAAAAGAATCGCGTCTTCATGCAAGTTGCAGAGCTATGCCTGGGAAGACTGCGTGACTGTGTGCTTGCAGCGTATCGATCAGAAACTGGCCTTCATTCAAGCCAGCCAGCGTGTCTTCATAGCAGCAGATCAGAGTCAAGGGCAGCTCCAAGTGTCTGCCAAAAGCGCGCTCCCTTTGGATCAACTTGTCAACCATTCCGCGTTTGGCAAGCGAGGTCGCATCCGCTACCATTC
>Ga0315289_10005902_pt1 | contig 18005 bp, 14 predicted proteins | sample YL17G11_40_MG_FD_203452 | JGI IMG/M metagenome (GOLD analysis project Ga0315289, IMG submission 203452) | Sediment microbial communities from Yellowstone Lake, YNP, Wyoming, USA - YL17G11_40 | ecosystem: Environmental > Aquatic > Freshwater > Lake > Sediment | place: USA: Wyoming | collected... | reverse complement strand
GGCCGTCTGGATCAATCCGCCAAAGGACACCCAAAAGCAAGCGATTCATTAGAGCTTAATTCTGAAAAGGAACTGTCTCATTCGGCTTGACAACTTCCGGAGTCTACTTTTCGCTTCATTAAGCATGGCTTGGCTTGCGTCGATACCAACAGAGTCGATGCCCAATCGCAGCAGCTCCCCCAGATACAACCCAGTTCCTGTTCCTACATCAAGCGCGGGGCCTGTGCAGGAATGCAGTCCCACTATTTCTCGAACGATCAGAGGACGTTCATTGGTTATCCAGAATGGCTGCCAATACCATTCATCATAGTACGTTGAGACCAAGTTGTAGCCGTCAATTACTGACCACACATGGTTTCCGTACACGATCCCTGTTGGATGCCTAACGTGCCTAGTCATTGGCTGGAGGTACCGGTGTCCGTATCTGGCAGAGGAGCCACACGAGACGTGTTGGCGGGCACTTGGCGTGTCTTCTCACTTGCTTTGAGGGCGCCAATCTGCCCCTTGAGGGAATCGAGCTCTGTTGTCAGGTCGCGGATCTGTTTGCTCAAGCCGCCGATTGTCTCTGCCTGTTGAATGACAGCCGCCTTTCGAGCCAGTTCTTCGACTCCCGAGTATTGTGCTGCGAGACGCGGCAGATAGGTGCATATCCAAAGCCAAACAAGAGCGCAGCCAATCACAAAACCAAAAGCAATGCCCCCTCCCCATTTCAAAAGAGTGCCTTTCAAGTCGCTCTGCAAATCCTCTTTGAGAGTCGATCTTGTCTGTCTGACTATGTCGTCTACACTTCGCTTTATTTCGGCGTCTATGGCTTCGAGCTTGGCCTTGGCTTTCTCTTCAATATTCGGCAAGAATGACTCTAGCTGCAGAAAAGATCCCGGTGCGTTCGAGGCGGTGTCCACAAGACCTGTATCGTACAGCTTCGAGTCCGACACTCCAACCTGGTTGAGGGCTTCGCCGTCGAGGGGCAGGAACATGACCTTTGCTATCTTCGTGCCAGGACTGACAATCACCCTCTTGCGTCCGAAGTTGACAAAAACCGCCGAGAGTGGTCCCTCATAGCCCGGTTCGACTAGACTGATGTTGAGTAGCAAGAGCCCCTGGCGAGCGAGTGTCTGAGTTTGAATCCAGAGCCCAACCATGTTCGGCGGTACGGAAATCATTTCGCGCGCCCGAATCCACACAAGCTGCGCCGGTTCGATTGGTGCTCCGGGTTCAACTATTGATTCAACTGAGCCGGAACCTCCTCGCACCATCAAGGCTGCCGTAAACTCATACGAACAGTGCTTGGCACCATCAGCGTTACCGCCAAGGATCACTTCCTTCTTTGCGATCCTGCCTTTGAGTGTTTTGTCGCTTAGTACCGACATGGTTAATGGCCTCCCATCCTAGACAGCCTCGTTTCGCTCTATCTATCGAATCGCGACCAGTAAGATGCAGTATGGAACCACTTGCTTGTAGCCATCCCATTCACTTGTTCAACTCCCGTGGCTAAGCTATTGTGGGAGTGGGTGCCAAGAGAATCAAGGAAAAAGCAGATGCCGTGCGTCTCTTCCCGCCCCTGCAAGATTGGGCAGCCACGCCAATTTCGGACGACTTCTTGGGAGATGGAAGGCGTGTCGTGCTTTTGGCGAAGAACAAACTCGTTGGTGGAGCAAGTCCCACCCTACACCTGCTCGTCTGCGGCCGTGGGCGCCGCCGCCGCTCTTCGCCCAGACGTCTCATCCGACCACGGCCGTACACGCCTGATAGTACTCCACCTCTACGCACTCCGCAGGCCAAGACAAGAGGATTGGAACGGGGGGCCGCGATGAGCATGTAGATAGATTCCAGGCCGCGAATTGGTATACTCAAGAATGGAAATACATCCGGTCGGTCAAGCAGAGAAGGGGACATCGCCATGCACAAGCACCGGGGATTCACGCTGATCGAGTTGCTGGTGGTCATCAGTATCATCGCTTTGCTCATGGCCATCCTGATGCCGACGCTGGGCCGGGCGCGGAAGCAGGCACGGGCCGTGACCTGCCAGTCGAGTCTGCACCAGTGGACCCTGATCTGGTCGATGTTCACGAGCGACCGGAACGGCTATTTCCACTCGGGCGCCGGCGGAGAGAGCCAGTCGGGCGCGGGCCGCTGGCCGACCGTGCTGCGGACGGAGTACAAGAACCTGGATATGCGGCTGTGCCCCATGGCGGTCAAGCCGCTCTCCGAGGGCGGGCGCAACCCGTTCGCCGCCTGGGGCATCTTCTCCGACGGCGAACTCGGCAGCTACGGGTTCAACGAGTGGCTCTGCAACCGGGAGACCACCAACCACCCGGAGAACTACTGGAAGCGCGTCGACGTCAAACCCGCGGACAACATCCCGGTGTTCACCGATTGCTTCTGGTACGATGTCTGGGCCTACGCGACGGATCAGCCGCCTGCCTACGACGGGGCTACGGAGGGCTTGGCGGGCAACAACGAGATGCGGCGGGTCTGTCTCAACCGCCACAGCGGCGCGGTCAACAGCGTGTTTCTGGACTGGTCCGTCCGGCGGGTCGGTTTGAAGGAGTTGTGGACCCTGAAGTGGAATCGCACCTTCGACGTCAACGGCGCGTGGACGAGCCGGGGCGGCGTCCAGCCGGAGGACTGGCCGGAATGGATGCGCGGTCTGAAGGATTACTGATTGCCGACTGTCACCCTCCTCCTCATCGGACAAACTGGCGGTGGACTTTCGTCAAAATGTGCCTATGGCGGGTCCCGCATTCCTTATTCTGCCCGGTTTGGCTACTTCTCAGACGTGTGTGTCGCCTGTATGACGGACGCGGATTAGCCACCATCGGCGAGTAACGGTGCGTTGACAACATGTTCGAGACCGAGCAGATAGGGAGGTGCATCATGAAGAAGGCTGTGTGGCGATCGTCGTCACCTTCGATCGACCGATGCGAGACAAGAGTTGGTCCGTCGTGACTCTCGGAACTCCGGAGCAAATGCCGAAAGCCGCTGGGCCGCTCCGGTATGACGCGACACGTAAGGTCTTCACCATGCCGGTGCAGTTGCAGCCCGGCAAGGAATACCGCTTCGGCCTCAACGGTGGGCAATACCTGAACTTTCGCAGTCAGGAGGGCATTCCCCTGGCCCCCGTTGTGGTCCGCTTCAAGACGAAGCAGGCGGACAGCAAGTGACGTAGCGGCGGCCGAGTGCTTGCGACAGGTGGCACGCCCAAGCGCAGCTTGAGCGTGTCTTTTGGGGCCACAGAACGCTTCCATGGAAACACGGTCAAACAAGTTTGGCCGTGCCACCCGATTTGACGACCACTGTTCTGTCGTAGACCCCACAGCCTCGGCTCGTGGTTTCCATCTGGCAGACCGGCGAGAATCTGGTAGACTGTGCCGCTTTGATTTGTCTGTTTTTCGGCGCAGGAGCAGAAGACCGGATGGCCAAGATCGTCTATGCGGTGGCAGGAGAGGGGTTCGGACACGCGAGCCGGACGCACCTGATCGGCCAGCGGTTTCTCGACGCGGGGCATGAGGTGATCTTCGCGGCCTCGCTCCGGGCGCTGCAATACCTGCAACCCTACTTCGGCGACCGGGTCAAGGGAATCTTCGGCCTGTCGTATGACTACCGTAAGGGCTATGTCGCGCCGGCGGCGACCGTTTGGAAGAATCTGTCGCGCTTTCCCCAGGGCCACCGCGTCAATCGCGAGTTCTTCGCGCAAGTGTGCGAGCCGTTCGGGCCGGACCTGGTGGTCACGGATTTCGAGCCATTCAGCGCCTCGTGGGCATGGCGGCATCGGGTGCCCTTTATCAGTATCGACAACGAGCACCTGCTGACCCTGTGCCGGCTCGATCACCAACTCCGGGACATCCGCCACCGGTTCAGCGCCGCCGTGGTGGTGAGATGCCACTACTTCGGCGCCCGGGCGTATGTCATCACCAACTTCTTCCAGGCGCCGTCGAGGAGCCCGGCGGCCGTGCTGGCCCCGCCGGTGGTGCGTCCCGCCATTGCCCGGCTCCAGCCCAGCGATGCCGGCCACATCGTGGTCTACGCCACCACGGGCACCCACGAGGACCAATGGCGCGAGGTGCTCGGCCGCTTCGCGCCGCAGAAGTTCCACCTCTACGGCTTCAACAAGAACGCGGAGTGGAAGAACTGTGTTTTCAAGGAGGCCTCGACGGAAGGATTCGCCACGGACCTGGCGTCCTCGCGGGGCGTCATCGCTTCGGCCGGGTACTCGCTGATCAGCGAGTGCCTGCACCTGCGCAAGAAAATGCTGCTGCTGCCCCTGGTCGGGCAGTACGAGCAGCTCATCAACGCCCGGTACGTCGAAAAGCTCGGGCTGGGGGTCTGGTCGAAGCAAGTGGACGAGGCCGTGGTATCGCGCTTTCTGGCGCGGATCGGTGGGCCGATGCCGCAGGACGCCCGCATCCTCTGGCCCGACAACGAGAGATTCTTCGAGACCCTTCGGGGCGTGTTATCGAGACTCGACCCGCCCGTGAGGATAGACCTTTAGGTCCTTTGGGTCCTTTCAAGACTGAAAGGACCCAAAGGACGAAAGGGACCCAAGGGACCGCTCTGCTGCTCTACGGGCCGGGTCACTTTGCTGCCGCCGGAGCCTGTTTTCCCAGGTAGCCGGCGTCGACGCAGAGTTTCAGAATCTCGCGGGCCAGGGGGCCGGCGTCGCCGCCGCCGCGCTGGCCGCCCTCGATGACGACGGCCAGGGCGATCTTGCGTCCGTCCCGGTCTTCGGCGAATCCCGCGAACCAGGCGTCGAAAGGCCGCTCGGTGGAGCCGGTCTTCCCGTAGACCTTCACGCCATGTTGCCCGAGGCCGCTGCTCATGAAGGCTTTGTAGGCCGATCCGCCATGCTCGTTGACCACCGCGCTCATTCCGTCATAGACAACGTCCAGAGTCGCGGGCGATATGGGCAAGTCGATTGGCTCGGCCGCCGGCAGCGATTCCGGGCTCAGGAACAGGCGGGGCGGCTTGGATTGGCCGCGCCGGGCCAGCGTGGCAAAGGCGTTGGCCACCTGCAGGGGCGTGACCCGGAAGTTGCCTTGTCCGATGCCGAACATCTTGCGGTCGCGCTCCTGCAGACGCGGGAGCTGGTCGACCGACTCAGCGTCCGGGGCGGTTGTCGCCATGGTGCTGCCGATCTCGCCGGGCGCCTGCTTGAGGTGGCGGGGGATCGAGCCTGCCGCAAGTGCGTCGGGACAAGCCAGGGGAAGCTCCCGTCCGTATCCGAACCGGAAGAGCCACTCCTGCAGTACCCGTGAGTCGATCCGATCGGCCAGATGGGAAAAGTAGACGTTGCAGCTTCCCTTGGTGGCGTTGCGGGCGTTGTTGGTCCAGCTCTCGTCGTGACCGGTCTTGTATTCCCGGTAGATCAAGCACTTGGGCCAGCCGGAGGGCGGCGGGGCCGCCGGACAGGAGATGGCCTCGTCCGGCGTGATGGCGCCCGACTCCAGGCCGGCGATGAGGACCACGGGCTTGGCCACCGATCCCGGCGGGTAGAGCCGGCAGAGCGCGCGATTCGTTGTCGGCCGGTTGGGGTCGGCCAGCAGCTTGCCGTAGTCGCGCCGGATGGAGTTCAGATCGTAGCTGGGCAGCGACAGCAGGGCCAGGATGTCGCCCGAGCGGACGTCGATAATCGCCCCCGCCATGGGGGCCGTGGCGTAGTCCGGATTGATCTTCGGGTCCGTCAGACGCTGCTCGATCTGCAGTTGCAGGTGGATGTCGAGGGTAAGCTGGACATCCTGGCCGAGCTCGGTGTCGGTTTGACGGACGAGCTGGCGGTCGATGTCGTAGACGGCTTCGCCGCGCCGGCCCCGGAGGAGGCTCTCGCAGGCGTACTCGACGCCGTCCTCGCGGCCGCAGACCTCGCCCTTGCGGTAACTGGCCAGCGGATCGTCCGCAAACACGTTCAGGTCGCGCGGCTGGGTCGCCGGGCCGACCCAGCCGATGGTCTGGGCCGCGGCCTGGCGGTAGGGATAATAGCGATGCCCCGTCGGCAGAATCTGGACCTCGTCCATTTCCATACATTCCAGTTGCTGGGCGGCGAAGACCTCGTCCTCGGTCTTGAGCTCCACGAGCGGCAGGTCCTGACTCATCTCCGGGACATCGATCTCCTTGGCGATCCGCTGGTTCCGCGCGGCAGGGTCGGGATACTGCCGCGCCAGACTGGCGAGGGCCTCGGCGAGCGGGACGTGGTTGAGGTCCTTGTGTCTGGCGATCACGTTGGGATCGGGGTTGCCCCGGGCCCAGCAGTAGAAGCTCCTCAGGTTCCAGACGGCGTCGTTCAAGGCCTTGATCCGGTCTTCCACCTGCCGCCGGCTCAGTCCGAAGAGGCTGCACTTTTCGATGATCTGCTCGAGGTCCTGCCGCTTGTCGTCCACCTGCTTGTGGACCTCGTACAGCGAGGGATTGGTGTCCTCGATCTTGGCGGCGGCGAGCTTCGCGATGACGACGCGGTCGTCGAGAAAACAGCTTAGCCGGTAGTTGATGCAGATCTGGAACTGGGGCATGTCCGCCGCGAGAATCGCGCCGTTACGGTCGAGAATCTTGCCGCGCAGGGTCTTGAACTGCCTCGACAGGCCGCCCCGCTCGATGAGCCCGGCGATCTCGTGCTGGAGGGAGGCATCGGCGAGCAACTGCATCTGGACGAGCCGCAGCAGGCAAATCAGCAACACGGCCAGAGAGATGCCGATGAGTACCTTGACGCGCTTCTCGTACATTCAGGCTCAGAACCCCACTTCAAGCAAAAAGGCACAGGGCGGCGCAGCAGGTCTCAGCGCCGCAGCATCGCTCCGCGGAGATATCGCCGCCGGCCTCTTCCATACATACGCATGCACCAGCCGACCGGCAAGAACAAGAACGGTCCGAGGAGCGCCGAATAGAGAGGCTGCCAGAAGCATCCCGCCGCCATGTTCGCCGTGACGGCGCCGGTTCGCAGAAACGTCAAGAGATAGCTCAGGCCCGCCGTCAGGCCGCCCATCAGGAGAATCGTGACGGCCTGGTAGATCACCCGCCGGGGCGAGATGGTGCTGTTGAGGTCGGACAGCAACGTGCCGAACAGGCCGAAGCTGATGATCCGTGGACCCATGAGCCGGCCGGCAATGGGGTTGCTCAGATCGGCCGCAAAGCCGATGGCGAAAGAAGCGATGATGGCGTCCGTCGAATTGCAGCGCAGAGCGAAGAAGACCAGAAGGATCAGCAGCAGGTCCGGCTTGAAGTCTGCCCGCAGGATCGCCATCGCGCCCACCAGACCGGTTTGCAGAAGGGAGGCGAGGAGCACAAGCACTGCAAACCGAAACCAACGCATTCAATCGCTCCTGACGATATCGGATTCCATCCTGTGGCCGTGTTGCTTTTCTGTAAACCCGCCGCGGCTACGGCGCCGACGCCGGCTTCAGGACGACCACGTCGCTGAGGGCCGTGAGATCGCAGACGGGTCGAGCAGTAATGTCCCACATGGTGGGGTAGTCCACGTCCCTTTTGCACTGCGCGACCTCGGCTACGATCACGGGGACGTCGAGCAAGCCCCGCTGCGCCTGAGCGTAGACCACGTCGCCGGCTTTAATCGTATGTTCGCGAGGGACCAAGGTGATTTTGGCCGCACCGTCGCCCCGGCCGTCCAAGTACTTGCCCGCGCTCAGGCCGGCCATGCTCACCGGCATGTGGGAGTCGCGGCCTGTAATCAGTCTGACTTTCGCTCCCTTGGCCGAGACGGAACTGACGACGCCGATCACGCACTGCTCGTCGAGACGGGCCTCGGTGAGACTCAGCACATACTGGCCGACGGCCACGCCGCTTTCCTGGCCCCGGCTGATCGTCATCTCGTCCTGCACCTGCGTGTAGACCTTTGCCGGAACCGGCTGCATGTGCTCCAGGCCGGGTTTGGCCTTCAACTTTGTCAGCAACTCGATTTGGCGGTTCGCCTCCTGGAGCTGCGCCTCGACGTTGGCGGACTTAATGCGAAGCTGTTGGCAGATCTTGAGCAGATTCTCGTGCTCCTGGGGGCTGATGCTCCGCGTCGCGGTGGTGGTTTGCGCCCGCACGACGCCTCGGCCCATCGCCAGCGGCCAGCGGAAGACGTGCGCATAAGCAAGCTGCAAGCGGCCGGCCGCTTCGCGGGGAACCAGGAACAGGAAGATCACCCCCACCAACAGCCCGCAGGCGAAGAGCATTCCCTTGGATGTACTGGCCCACTTCCGTGTCATAATCGTTGGCCAAAAACGAGGCGAAACCCCCGGTCGCCGGAATCCCAGAGCATCCTGCCGACGCCGCTAATCATACCCTCGCTCGCTGTGATCCATCGTATCCTTCCACAACTCCAGGTTCTCCAGATACACGCTGGTGCCGCGGGCCACGCAGCTCAGCGGATCCTCGGCCCGGAAGACTTTCAGCCCGGTCGCATTGGCGAGCATCTTGTCCATGCCCCGCAGCAGGGAGCCGCCGCCGCAGATGCAGATGCCGTTGTCGATCAGGTCGGCGGCGAGTTCCGGCTCGGCCCGCTCCAGCGTCGACGTGACAGCGTCGATGATCTGCGAGACGGGGTCCTTCAGCGCCTCGCGGATCTCTTCACTGGTGACGACAATCTTGCGGGGCAGGCCGGAGATCGTGTCGCGTCCGGCGATCTCCATCGTCAGCTCCTCCTCCAGCGGGGCGGCGGAACCGATCTGGATCTTGACCTTCTCCGCCCGTACCTCGCCGATCAGGAGGTTGTAGGTTCGCTTGAGGTGATTGATCACTGCCTCATCCATATCGTCGCCGCCGACGCGGATGGAGGTGGCGGTGGCAATGTCGGCCAGTGACATGATGGCGACTTCCGTTGTGCCGCCGCCGGTGTCGCAGATCATCGAGGCGGTCGGCTCCGTGATAGGCAGGCCCGCCCCGATCCCCGCCGCCATGGGCTCATCGACCAGAAAGACCTTGCGGGCACCGGCCCGCTCGGCGCTGTCGATCACGGCGCGTCGCTCGACCGCCGTAATGCCGCTGGGCACCGCGATCACGACACGCGGCCGGACCAGCCCGCCCCGGCCGTGGACCTTGCGGATGAAGTAGCTCAGCATCTTCTCGGTGACTTCGAAGTCGCTGATGACGCCGTCTTTGAGCGGACGAATGGCGCTGATCGAGCCGGGCGTTTTGCCCAGCATCTCGCGCGCGACCAAGCCGACAGCTTCCCCGTCATTAAGGACAATATTAGTCCCTTTTCGGACGGCGACGACGGAGGGCTCGTTCAGGACAATTCCTTTATCGCGAACACAAACCAGCGTGGTACAGGTACCGAGATCGATCCCCATATCCATGCTGAAAAAGCCAAGGATTGCGTCCAACAGCACAGGCGACTCCTTTCTGAGACTGCCATTGGATATTGTGCGGGCCGAGAGGGGCTATCGTCAAGGGAATTCCGCTACGGCATGCCAAAAATCGTCTCGTAACGCGTGTAGCAGACGAAGGTAGCGTACACGGTGGCCGCCAGCAGAGCCGCGACCGCGATGGCCAACATCATGGTATACTCGTTGCTTGGCGGCGTGATCTTTCCCCCGCGTGGCTGAGGCATCGGACTCATGGACTCACAACCTCCTGACGGCGCGACCGCGTGTTTGACGGCGCGCTGCTCTCGGCTTACAGATTCGTTGATACCTTGTCGCCCGCTTGCGGCTGCAGGCCCGTCTGGACGACATCGAGGATGCCGACCGCGCGATCCGGCCAGACCTCCATGATCAGGATATCCGCGACGAACCGGTCGCCCCGGATGACGTGGAAGGTCATCTCCTTCTGCACGCCGGCGGCCGTCCCGATGGAGATCTCCAACAGGCGGCCGCGGAGGTCCACCGCGGTGACCTGACCGTTGAGCGCGATGCTCCTCGTCTGCGCCGCGACGGTGGCGATCGGCTGGGCCGGCTGGACGCCGGGACTGCCCTGCGCCACGGTGGTCGGCGGCCGGGTGGCCATCTGGCCGTACTTCGTCAGGTATTGGTTAACCCGGGTCCCAAGTTCCTGATTCTCTTGGGTCAACTGGCGGATTTTCCCATCCAGATCGGAAATGAGAGCCAGCTTCTCCAGCAGCATCTGGTTGGTCTCTTTGAGCTCCGCCTCGCGCTGGATTTGCTCGGCCTTGAGACGCTCGACTTCCTTCTGGGCGGCCACGAAGAGGGCCCGCTGTTGCTGTTCCCCCGTGGTGGCGGTCTGCACGGCGGCCATCATGCCCGCGTGCTCCGTGTCCAACGCATTCTTCGTCCGCTTGAGGCCGTCCAGTTCCTCGCGCACCGCCTGGAGGTCCCGGGTCAGCCGGTTCTTCTCATCTTCCAGCTTGGCCACGAGGACGTCGGCAGCTTTCTTCGCATCGACCTGCTCCCGCTGCGCGTTATCTCGTACTTTCTCGGCGGCATCCAGGTCCCGCTTGTTCTTGTCAGCCCTCTGGCGGGAGTTCTCCTGGTTGGCGACGAAGGTGACGACGATAGTGCTGGCGACTAAGGAGAAAACGGTCAGCAAGACGATCAGAACCTTGGTAAGCGTGCTCAAAACAGGCTCCTTTCACCAATCCGCGTATCTTGGCAGTTCCTGAATACCCTGTCATATCGGACGTTGGGCCTGCGCCGATAAAGGAACCACGAAAAGGGCCTCATTCCGGCGGAGGACTCTACGTTCTTACCCAAGTCCCGATATTACATCTGCATAGCATAATTCTACGCTTTAGGTCCCCCAAGGTCAAGTCATTTTTCCCAAATAGCCCAAATAGAGAAGATCACAGCGGTGAGGAAGTCCCGGTGAAGAGGGGGAATTTGCCGTTACGGGGCAATCTGGCGACGCGACAAGGCTCGTATGGGTGAAAATCCGAAATACGAAGCACCAAATCCGAACAAGCACAAATGACCAAACCCCAAAATTCAAAACGGGGCAGGGCCTGCTCACAGCGTTTCGGTTATTGGTGCTTCGGATTTGTTTCGGATTTTGTGCTTGGGATTTCGGATTTGCATGCTAACGTAAGTTGTTATTTTGCAATGCTTTACGTTTGTTTGTATCGCTCACCTTGTGCTGGGGTGCTACGGCTTTTTCAAAGCTCGCCGCAGAACGGCCTTGGCAGCCGCCAAACGCACGACCTTGGATGGGTCTTGCAGCAGTTGGGGCAGGTATTTCGCGAGAGGGTTGGTGCCGATCTCCCCGATCGCCAGGGCGGCCAGCATCTTGGTACGTTGCTGCCCTTGGGCGTCCATGCCGGCCATCAAATTCTTCTCAAAAACCGCCAGCACCTCGGCCTCGCCGGCGGAGTCGCCCAGCTTGCCAAGCTGCTCGGCGGCCGCCAGACGAACCTCCGGGACGGGGTCGTCGAGTATCGTGACGATGGCGTTCTTGGCCTCATCGGTGCCTAGGGCACCCATGGCCCGGATGCCGAGGATGCGGTCGTCGGCGTAGGCGCTGATCAGCCTCGTCCAGAGCTTGGGATAGATGCGAGCATCGCCCAGCAGGGCGATGGCCTCGGCGGCCTGCAAGATGACCATGTCGGCGGAGTCGTCCCGCTGCAAAGTCCAATAAAGGAAGCGGAGACCGTCCTTGTGGCCGCTCCTGCCGAGCAGCAGGGCGGCGTTGGCCCGCACGGTCTGGTCGTCGCTGGCCACCGTCTTGCAGATTTCCTTGTGGAGTTCTGGCTGGCCGAGCCGGCTGATCGCATAGACGGCAGCGATCTGGACATTCTGGTTGGGATCGTTCAACAGGGGGCCGACCGTGTCCTTGGCCGGGGTATACGCCAGGTCGCCGATGGCGACGGCCGCCGCGAACCTGACGCGTACGACAGGGTCAGCAAGGAGCTTTTGCACGTTGGGCATCAGCCCCAGCGCGCGGGTCGAAGCCACGACCTCGACGGCATTGGCCCGGATTCTCGGGTCGGGATCGGTGAGTCCATCGAGGACGATCTGTCCGGCTTGAGTCGGCAAGTCGCCGCCCGCCCGCGGCCCGGACGTGGACGCAGGTGGAGCAGGGGACTGGGGCGGTTGGGCTGCCTGCTCGCATCCGAGCATGGCGAGGCCCAGGATTGCTGTCCAGACCAGTGAACGATGTGGACTGCGTGGACGCGGTGCCGGCCTCATGCTGTCCGCCGAGTCCACGTCGTCCATGCCGTCCACAAAGTCCATCATGCTCTTGCCCCAGACGCTCGTCAGGCTTTCGCTCGCCGCGCGACCATTCGGGTCCCGAGCGGCCACACGAGGGCCGCCGCGAACAGGACCGCGCAACTGTCGGCAAACCATTCGCCGTGCCGGCTGTAGAAGGTCACCCGTTTATCTATCGGCAATCGGTCGAGGAACCATCCAGCCATAGCGGTCCTGGCCATCGTCCGGCGAGGGAAATCATCGCTGGCGGCCAGGTAGCCGTCCCGAATCCGGCCGGTGGACTCGATCAGGCAACTGATCCCCGTGTTGACGCTGCGGACGATGGCCAGCCGGTTCTCTATGGCTCGGAAGGCACAGATGGCCGCATGCTGGGGCAGTTCCGTGCTGGGGATCACCTGGGCCGGCTCGTCATTGAACCGGACGAACCAGCCGTCGTTGCTGATATTGACCAGCCAGTCGACACGCTTGCGGCCCTGCGGGTCCAAGGTGAAATTCCGCCCGACGTAGGGAATCGTGTCCTCGTAGCAGATGATGACGCCGAAATGGTAGGGAGCTACGCTCCCTGATTGCGGATTGCGGATTGCGGATTGCGGATTAGAGGACGGTGTTCCGTCCGCTGTTTTCTGTCCTCCGTCCTCCGTCCTCCGTCCTCCGGTGGGCGCGGCCATTTCGAAGATGGTGTACCGGGTGCCGTGTTCGAGCGAGTAGTTGGGGTTCCAGCCCTTGGGAAGAAAGACCTTGAGCTGCTCGAAAAGCCAGGGAAACCACTTCTTGAACGGGATGTACTCGCCGAACAGGACGAGGTGAATCTTGTCGTAGCGTCCGCCGTACCTGGTTCCGTCCGTCCGATAAAGATAGGCGGAATTGTACTTGCCGAGGTAGTGTTCGCCCCAGGGATCGCGGAGGATTTCGCCTCCATAGGCCCCCACGAGGACATGGGCCGTATCTTTGGCGTGCTGACCGAGCGCCTGATGGAACGCCTTGTCCACTTCCCAATCCCCGCGGCTCAATTGCGACCACAGTTCCGGCTGCAAATAACCCTGGACCATCGTCTCCGGCCAGACGATCAGGTTCGCCCCCGCCGACGCGGCGGCCCGGCTCTTGGCCATCAGCTCCTCGAAGATGTCCTCGCTGGCCTTGAAGCTCCGCTTCACGGAGATGGGCACATTGGACTGGAGCGAGGCCACGAGTGGCCCCTCAGTTACGCACCGCTCGGCCTGCCGCAGCCGCCAGTGGCCGTAGAGAAACGTCGCCGCTACCACGGCCACAACGACGCCGGTCCGGAGCGACAGGGATTTGAGCGAAGAGGCTTTGCCGCCCGCCAGCAGCACCGGGACCGCGTCCTGGATTACGAAGCGCAGGATGGTCCAGACTTGCCACGGGTAAACATGAATCGCTTCGGAGGGAGTGTCGGTCAAACACACAATCGGCCGGTTACTTGCGTGCGCTCGGGCCGCCAGGATCAGGTCTGCCAACAGGCCGTTGACCATCGCGACGACGAAAGAGACGCCCGCGGCGCCGAGGATGTCGGCGATCTGGATCATCGCGAGGTTCTGGTACTGGCTGTGGCCGAGGAACCGCCAATAAAACCCGCCCATCGGGAAGCCTTGCAGCCGCTCCCATCCGGCCACCAGAATCGGCAGGGCGAGGAATAGTGGAAAGCCCTTCGCCCGGGCAAACCGCACGGCCAGCGCCGGCAGCACCCAAAACACCGCCAGATAGAGACTCATTGCCAGCCAGCCGATCTTCGTGATCGGCACAATCCAATAGACGTTGCCCAGCCAATAGAGGTATCCGACGCCCAGGGCCAGCCAAGCGAGCCTGCGGGGCTTGACCTGCGGCGCGCAGGCCAGCACAAACGGCACCAGGGCCACCCATGCTAGAAATGACCAGCCGATCGGCGCCTGGATGACGGTCAGCAGAATGCCGCTAAGAACAAAGAGGAACAATATCATGCGCGAGGCTTCCTATTCCTCAAGCGACGAGGCCTCTATTCGAACGGAGCTCGTCTTGTCGAGCGGGCTGAGCTTGCTTCCGAGCAGATTCAGCCGGTCTTTGACTTCCTTGATGGTGTAAGGCTGTTTCTTTTGCAGTCGCCCATTGAGTTTCTTCGTGAATAGAGACAGGAGCGACCGATTCGCACAGAGGTGCCGGACCGGGATCTTGTTCTCGCTATAGAGCCACTTGAGCTCGGCATCCGCATGCTCGGGCCAGTCCGAAGATCGTCGGTCGGCAGCGGTTGCGCCGCTCGTATCGGCTGCGTCCGTCGTGCTGCGGCCCCGGACTCGTGGCGAGGGCATCTTGCCCTTGTCTTGTGTGGCGAGGGCATCTTGCCCTTGTTTCTTCTCCGCCGGCAAGATGCCGGCGGGACGCAAGGGCGAGACGCCCTCGCCACGGGGCAGCGCAACTGCAACCGATTCTGTCCTCCAAACTCCGAGTAGGCCCTCGGAATCCGCGATCCGCTCTTTCGCAGCTTGGACGTAGGTCTCGGAAATATCGATGCTCGTGTAGATGCGGTTGAGCTTGTGGGCGACGGTAGCGGTCGTGCCGGAGCCGCAGAAGGGATCGAGGACCCAGTCGCCTTCATTCGAGCTGACGCGGATGATCCGCGCGAGCAGGCTCTCGGGCATCTGGCAGGGAAAGCCGGTCCGCTCGGTGAACGTGCCGCAGACACGCGGGTATTCATTCCACACATCATCCGGCATCTTGCCGGCCGGGTTCGCCCGCTTGTCGCTGTACTTCTTTTGCCGGTCCGAGATCACGCGCACGGCCTCATCGTGGAAAACGAAATTCTTCGCGTCCTTTACGAAGTAGAGGAGGTGCGTGTGCGAACGCGCGAACTTGTTCTTGGTCTGCTGGCCGAAGGTGTAATGCCAGATGATCCAGTTGCGGAGAGTCAACCGCAACTCGTCCTCCATGATGAGCTTGATCTGGGCGGCGTACTCGTCGCCGATGGCGATGAAGATGGACCCGTGCGGCCGGAGCACGCGAGCGCACTCGCCAAGCCAGTCCCGTGTCCAGGCGAGGTAGTGATCGCTCGCCTTGTCATCGTGGTACTTGTCGTATTTGTACCCGATATTGAACGGTGGATCGGCGAAGATCAGGTCTGCAAACGGCTCTTTCGCCGCTCGCAGAATCTCGACGCAATCTCCGCACAGAACCTGATTTCTTAGCTCCTGCATCGCCGTATTCTATAGCCCATCGCTCACTTGGCAAGCCCCGCCTCAGGGCAATTGCATGTGGGCGTTGCGCACACCTGTGGCACGCGCATCCTGCCCGTGAGAGTCCGTGGCATCGGCATCCTGCCGATGATTCATGGGCTGGGAGCCCATGCCACCTCGGCACAATGCCCACATGCAACTGCTCTGAGCCCCGCCTGCCGTTCTACCAGCATGGAGGAAGCCGGGACTGCGGATTTGAGACGGGCCCGGGCCCGGCGCGAGCGTTTCGGTCATTGGAGCTTTGGATTTTGGATTTGTTTCGGATTTCGAGCTTCGAATTTCGGATTTCGACGGGTAAACTGATGCTTCGGCAGTGAGTCACGCTGGGATCGCAAATCGTGGACGTGCACAATCGGAGGTTAACATGGATCAATCGGCGAGAAACCAGGAGATCGGGGATTTGTCGTCTTGTTGCTGCGGACATGCGGCGGAAGGGGGCCAACTACAGGGCCTGAGCCGCCGGGAGTTCATTTCGGTGACTGGTGTGGCCACGGCCGTAGGTCTGGGGCTGCCCGCCCTGATGACAGGGGCATTCGCACAGTCGGGCGGCCCGGAGCGTCGGCCGCCGGCCCCTCGTCCGCTGAAGATCCTGCCGGTCTTCAACTGTGAGATCTACCCGCGCAAGGAGGCGACAAGCTGGCGCGTGACCGGAGCGATTCAGAACGAACAGCAGCTTCACGAAGAGGAGCGGCACATTCAGGCGGACCTCAAGCAGATGGCCTCCGCCGCGGGTTTCCCGTTGGAGATCAAGCCGCTGATCACCGTACGCGACGTGGACCAGGCCGCCGCGGCCACGAAGCAGGACTACGATGTCCTTATCATGTATGCGGCCCGGCGCAATGCCAAGCTTCTGGAAACTCTGGCCGTGCCGGACAAATGGAATATGATGTTCGTGCGGCATCGCTCGGGGCCTCTCTACTACATGTACGTCGGCGCCCCCACCCATTTTCTGCGGAAACGGCGCGATGAACAGGGCCAGCCCGGCATGGATGTCCACGATATCGTCGTCGACGATCATGCCGAGCTGCTGTGGCGGCTGCGGGCCTGCTACGGCCTGAAGAACCTCCTCGGCAAACGCATCGTGGCCATCGGCGACGCCGGGGGATGGGGGGCGGAGGGTGCCGGAGCGCCCGACCGGGCCCGGGCCACCTGGAAGCTGGACATTGTCCCGGTTTCCTATGAAGAGTTGGGCAAGCGGATTCAAAAGGCCCAGCAGAACGAGCCTTTCCTGCGACGGTGCCACGCCCAAGCTCAGGGGTATCTCCAGGGGGCGGGAGTGACGCTGGAGACCCCAAGACCATTTGTCGAGAAAGCGTTTGTCCTGTGCGAGATCTTCCGCGACTTGCTGGCGGAGGCCCAAACGGATGCGATCACGGTCAACAATTGCATGTCCACGATCATGCCGGTATCGGAGACCACGGCTTGTCTGCCGCTGACCCTGCTGAACGACGAAGGTTATCTGGCTTTCTGTGAATCCGATTTTGTTGTCATCCCATCGGGCATCCTGTTGCACTATGTCTCGGGCCGGCCGGTGTTCCTGTGTAATCCCTCGATCCCGCACAAGGGCATTATCACCTTCTCGCATTGCACTGCCCCGCGCCGGATGAACGGGCGGCAGTTGGAGCCGGTCCGCCTCCTCACGCACTATGAATCCGACTTCGGGGCTGCGCCCAAAGTGGAAATGAGCAAGGGGCAGGAGGTTACCGTCCTCAATCCGGATTTCGCGGGCCGGCGCTGGCTGGGCTTCGAGGGGACGATTCGCGATACGCCGTTCTTTGAAATGTGCCGGACCCAACTGGACATCGCCATCAAAGGTGACGACATGCGTTTGGCGGAAGAGATGCGTGGTTTCCACTGCATGATTGCCTACGGCACGCATCTGCGCGAAGTAGGATATGCCTTGAAGAAGGCCGGTATCGATTGGCTGCGCTTGGCGTAGTATGATATAATTTGCGCATGGGGAGTACTAGGGCCGTGGTCGAGTTGATGCAGCGGAGACCATGAATGTTCGGTGCCTACGCATATTCAGAGGGGTCTTTCCGATTGGAGCGGCTGTCGAACGGGTGGCAGGTGGGCCGCTTTGCTGCTCTGGAGGCCCTCGGCATCGCGCATCTCGTGACCACACGGCAGGGGCCGGACGTACAGCAGATCCGCCATGATCCGGCGGCGGCGGGGCGCCAGATCGCACGGGTCCTGGGCTTGGAGGATGTCGCTTTTCTCGAGCAGGTACATGGGGGCGACGTCATCGTGTGCGAGAAGGGTGGCTGCGCCGGGTTCGCGGATGGGCTGGTGACCGCCACCAAGGGTCTGGCGCTGCTCGGCAAGAGCGGTGATTGTCCTATTATCTTCATGGCTGACCGGCGCGGGCATGCGATCGGATTCGCCCATGCCTCGTGGCGGGCCACCGTGGCGGGCATCACCCCGGCCGTTGTACGCCGCATGGTCGCTCTGGGCTGCGATGCGAGCGACCTGGTCGCGTGTATCTGTCCCTCCGCGGGACCCTGCTGCTACGAAGTGGGCGAGGAGGTCCGGGCGGCGGCTCTGAGCAGGATCGGCCCCCATGCGATGTCCTTCTTTCGCCTGGCAAAGCGCCAACGACCATCACAGGGCACGGCGGATACGGCTGTTTGCTGCGCCCAACACCATCTCGACCTGTGGCGGGGCCCCCCCAGGGCGGGTGGGCGGGGCGGGCGGG
>Ga0315289_10005901_pt1 | contig 18005 bp, 16 predicted proteins | sample YL17G11_40_MG_FD_203452 | JGI IMG/M metagenome (GOLD analysis project Ga0315289, IMG submission 203452) | Sediment microbial communities from Yellowstone Lake, YNP, Wyoming, USA - YL17G11_40 | ecosystem: Environmental > Aquatic > Freshwater > Lake > Sediment | place: USA: Wyoming | collected... | reverse complement strand
CATATCGCAATTGAGATCGATTTCAATGGCCATCTTCCACTCCTTCTTAAATCATTTAATAATTAATCCTCCATCGATGGTGAGGGTAATCCCATTGACAAAATCGGATTCGTCGGAAGCCAGATAGACCACTCCCGGTGCGATATCCGAAACCTTCCCAACCCTTCCATAAGGGGTATTTTCAACCCGTCCTCTCAGATAATCAGGATCCCTCAAGAGATGTTCATTTAAGGGGGTTTCAATATCCCCAGGCGCAAGGTCGTTCACATTGATCTTCAGAGGAGCCAGCTCCATGGCCAAAGCCTTGGTCATCCCCATGATCCCCCCCTTTGAAGCGCAATAGGCAACGCTATTGGGAAAACCGATCTGTCCTGCAATAGAGGCGATATTGATGATCTTCCCTTTCCCTTGTTTCAGCATTTCTGGTACGGCCCTTTGAATGCAAAGGAAACTCCCCTTCAGGTTGATATCGATGGTGTCGTCCCAAATCTTCTCAGTGTGGTGAGCTAATTCTGCACTGAACAGCACCCCAGCACTGTTGACTAAGATGTCGAGTCTCTTAAATGTGTCTACCGTCGTCTTCACTATCCGGTCCACATCTGCAGGTTTTGAAATATCTCCTGTAATGGCAATCGCTTCCCCTCCACTCTTCCTCATCGCATCGACCGCTTCTTGTAATTTGTTCAGCCTCCGCCCCGTAATGGCAACCTTTGCCCCTTCTTTAACAAACTCCAAAGCGATGGCTTTCCCAATTCCCGTTCCACCACCTGTTACCAAGGCTACCTTCCCCTTCAGTCTCATCTCTTACCTCCTGTCCATTTGAATTTACTTATCAACCCTTTTTATGTTAACTTTGTTCAATCGTTTGAGCAAAATAGACCGTTTTCCAATCGAACAGGGAAATACCCGTGGATTTTTTGAATAGGAAAGAAAATTTAAGGAGCATTTAATGGTAATCTCAAATTAATCGCTAAATCTATTTAAGTCCTTTAAATTCTTGAGAAATATATATTTTTGGTCAAACCGAAAAAATTTTAACTCCGGATGTGTTTAAATTATTTATCTCTATTTTTTATCTTTGTCAACATTTTTTTTCTTGACAACCCGTTCCTTTTGGAGGTAAATTGTGCTAACGTTTGCATTCATTAATGATGGGGAGGAAAAGCGTGATGAAAACGGCTCAAGATGAAGCTTATTATGAAAAGTTTAATTTCTCAGAGGCTCCGAAGATCGCCACCCAACCTCCTGGCCCTAAGGCCAAGGCCCTTTTAAACAGACAGAGGAAAGTGGATTCAAACGCTTTGGTCTATCCATTCCAGATCCCTTTGGCTCCTGAAAAAGGATTGGGGGCCACCGTGATGGATGCCGATGGGAATTATTATATCGATTTTAGCGGAGGGGTCGGCGTCCTGAATGTGGGTCATTCGAATCCAGAGGTCGTAGAGGCGATCAAGTCCCAATCTGAAAAGTTGACCCATGCATTAGACTTTCCAGGTGCTCCAAGGGTCATGCTATCAGAGAAACTCGTGGAAATTGCTCCGGGAGATTTGAAGGACAGGTCAAAGGTATTCCTGTGCGGTCCGACAGGTGCTGACGCTGTCGAAGCCGCTGTGAAATTGGGGAAATATCACAGCCAGAAGCCTGGAGTCATCGCGTTCGAAGGAGGCTGGCACGGAGTTACGGGGAGCGGTCTTGCAGCCACAGGAAAGAAGAGCGCCAAGGACAGGTTTCTTCCCCTGATGCCAGAGGTCTACCATGTCCCCTATGCTTACTGCTACCGATGCGTATTTGGATTGAAATACCCCTCCTGTGACCTTCAGTGCGCAAAGTATCTTGAGCACGTCATCAGGGACCCGGATTCTGGGGCCACGAGCCCAGGAAGTGTGCTCATTGAACCGATCCAGGGTGAAGGAGGGATCGTCGTCCCACCTTCTGAATACCTTCAAGAGGTCAGGCGGATCTGTACAAAGTATGGGCTCATCCTGATTATCGACGAGATCCAGACAGGCTTTGCGAGAACGGGCAGAATGTTCTGCTGCGAGAACTGGGGGGTCACACCTGACATCATGTGCGTATCAAAGACGATGGGAGGAGGGCTTCCCCTTGCAGCCTTGATCATTAAGGAGGAGGTCGATACCTGGCCTTCGGGAGCTCACGTGGGCACCTTTAGAGGAAACCTCCTCTCCTGTGCAGCAGGCCTTGCCTCCATCGATTTCATCGAGAAAAACGAGCTCTCATCAAGGGCTGACCAGTTAGGCCAGAAGGCACTGGACCGACTGAAGGAAATGGCAAAGAAGAGCCGGTTTATGGGCGATGTCAGGGGCAAAGGGCTCTATGTCGGTGTCGAGTTTGTAAAGGACAAGGAGACAAGAGAACCTGCTCCAGAAATCTTGAAACAGGCTCAAGAACATTGTTTCCAAAGGGGGGTCATCCTCTGGAAAGGAGGAAGGTGGAATAATGTGGCCAGATTCATGCCCGCCTTGGTCATTACTGAGGGCCTTCTCGATCAAGGGATTGAGATCTTTGAAGAGGTTCTGAGATCGATTGAAAGCAAATAGAAAGATGAAATATCGCCGCACGACTATCAAAGACATTGCCCGGGTCGTTAAACTTTCGCCTTCAACGGTATCGAGGGCACTCAACAACCATCCTCGAATCAGCACAAAAACCAAAGAGGAGATCCTGAAGCTTTCGAAAGAGATGTGCTACACACCCAATCTCTTTGCCCGGGGTTTAGTCAAAAAGAAAACCTTTCTGATCGGTTTGCTCGTCTATGACTTTTGCAACCCCTTTTACGCAGAGCTCACCCGCTCCATTCAGGACACGGCAAAGGAATTTGGCTACTGGGTGATTCAAGCCAGTACGGACGATGACCAAGAGAAGGCTGATTCCTTGATCAGTTCTATGATCAAAATGGGGGCCGAAGGAATCATCTTCGCCTCCTGTAAATTATACGATCGCTCTGTGGAAAGGCTCATCGATGATCATTTTCCTGTGGTCCTTCTGAATCGAAAGCTGAAAAAGGATAAAGGCGACTATGTTGTTTTGGACAATACCTATGGGGCCTTCCTTATCGTCAACCATCTGATTCATTTGGGCTACAAAAGGATCGGGATGATCGGCGGTCCTCGAAATGTCTCCACCAGTGCGGATCGCTACCGCGGTTACACTAAAGCCCTTAAAGAAAAAGGATTGGAGATGGACGAAGACCTTATCAGGCATGGGTTCTTTTCACAGGAGACGGGATTTAAGTTCGCCAAGATGATGATGGGCCTTCTAAGCCCTCCGGAGGCCATTTTTTGCGGTGATGATTACATCGCACTGGGCTCGATGAAGGCAATGAGCGAGTTAGGGCTTCGGGTTCCTGATGATGTCGCGCTGGTGGGATTCGATAATTCAGAGATCTCTTCCCACCCCCTCATTCAACTGACGACGGTCAGCCAGAACGTACGGGAGATGGGAAGGTTGGGGGCCAAAATCATGGTGGAACAGATCGAGGGAAAGTTAAAGAAATCACAGAAAATCCTATTGGAGCCCCACCTGATCATACGACAATCTTGCGGTTATAAGCTCCTCTCCGGAGTCCCGCGTTACCAACAATCCCTGCTTGCTGAAAAACAGTGAAGGCCTGGGAAACTCTTTAAACTCTTTTAATCTTCCGAAACTTGATACTCGGAAGAGAATATCAATCTTGAAGAGAAAATCATCAGCCTTGGCTTGTTTGTGCACAATCTTCACCAATGCGGTTACGCCTCAGCCGGAGGGTCCGCCATCAATAGGGAGACCGTTTAGGCAAGCAGTCAATACGAATACTTACAGATTTAGAATTGCAAAACCAAAAGGAGCTGTTTTGTAACCGGTTAAATTTATTTCGTCCTTAACCGGACAGTACTGATGTCATAAATAAAATTCTTGGAGGTTGAAAAAATGACTTGTATTAACCCAATCTCTGGAGATGCCTTAAGCGTTGTTATGGTTCAGTTCGATCCCTATCCGGCTACCAACAGAGAAGGAATCAATAAAAACATCAGAACAATCTGTAACTATGTCGACCGGGCAGTTTTTTCATTTCCAGGGGTCGATCTCATCGTGTTTCCGGAGTACAGCACTCAGGGTTTTTCGTATAAGTACATTACCCATTGTAAATACGCTACGACCATTCCAGGTCCAGAATCAGAGATTTTTCAGGCAAAGGCTAAAGAGCACAAGGTTTGGCTATGCGTGCATCTGATTGAAAAGCACATGGACGACAAGAAGTTTCCATATAATGCAATGATTCTCATCAATAATGAAGGAGAAATTACGCTGAAATACCGAAAAATAAACCCTTGGGTCCCCAAGGAACCATGGACTCCTGGGTCGGAGGTTTCTGTATGTAAAGGACCGAAAGGAGCCAAAATCGCTATTATTCTTTGTTACGATGGGGATCATCCGGAACCCGCACGAGAGGCTAGGTGGAGAGGAGCAAATATTATCCTCAGACCGTCCAAGTATATGTATCCCTGGGAGAATATGTTTGAAATTACGAATCGGTGCCGAGCGGTGGAGAATCAAGTCTATTTAGTCGCTACTAATGTTGTCGGAGAAGACCAGTCTTTCTCCTACTTTGGTCGCTCGATGGCAGTTGATTTTAATGGAGAGATTATTACACAAATGGGTGCAATGGCGGGTATGACAAAAGCCGATCTGTTTCCTAGAGTTGCCGATGAAATACCCGAACGATGGCTATCGCATAACAACCTAATTAATTTAAAACACCGCGGATATACGGGAGTCCCACCGGAAGGGGATAAAACAAATCCGTATTCTATCTATCGTGAATGGGAAAAGATCCCGCCTCAGTGGGCAAATATTCCAAACGAGGCACTGAAAATTGCAAAAGCTCAAAGAGAATTGTTACGAGAGGTTAAAAAGAAGTAAATAGAATGAAAATGCATCAGAAACCATCTCTCATATACTTGTAAAAAGTGCAATGCTTCGTTCAGCTAATAAGATACAGGAGTTTCAATGAGGATCATTGTTGAATTTTTAGGTTTTCCAATAATTACTGATGTGATCGGAAAGAAAAAGTTGGAGTTAGTGGTTTCTGGAGGGACGGTGAAAGATGTGATAAATGAATTGATTAGACATTACGGGGAAAAAGTACGAGATGCTTTTTATGATGCACAAGGAAATTTTGATCCAGTGATCCAGATTGCCCTTAATGGGAAGTCTTTTATTCCCGTTGATAAACATGACACCCTTTTGGAGGATGGAGATTCTATTGTCTTTATGATCCTTCTTGCCGGTGGCTAATCTAAGGTGTCTCCTTCCACCATACTAATGATTTTTTGAGATTTATGGAGACCGATATAAATATAAACATTTGATTCATTGTCTGAAGTCTTGCCTTTTATCGCTCATAATTGTTCAAGATAACATTCGAAAATATTTTGTTAAAAAGAATTTTCATATTTTTTAAGTTCCCCATCTTTTTCTCGAATAGCCCAGTAAACCGTTTCCGGATCTGCGGGCAAAGACCGCACTCGACCGCCGCAGGCATTGGCGATCGCGTTCAAAATAGCAGGGGTCGCGGGGATATTAGGCATCTCACCAATCCCCTTGGCTCCATAAGGACCGTATTTGTTCTCAACCTCGAGGATGATCGGCTTGATGTCCGGAATATCCAAAGAAGTTGGGATCAGATAATTTTGTAAATTCATGTTCTGTATATAACCGTCCTTAAGAATCACCTCCTCCATCAACGCGTAACCTATCCCCATGGCCACACCACCCTCAATTTGCCCCTCAACGGCCCTTGGGTTGATGGCCTTTCCAATATCAAATGAAGCTACGTAATCTGTAATCTCTATCTCTCCTGTTTCTATATCTACCACCACTTCTGCCATGTGTGTTGAGTAGGTGTATACGAAATAGGGGTTTCCTTGACCTGTCTCTGGATCGAGGCTCGCAGGAGGTGGCGCCCACCAGCCCTGCCCAATAAGTCGCTTACCCTTTGCCATACATTTTGCAACCACCTCTCTGAACTCAACAGACTTATCGGGATGTTTTTGATCGTAGATCTTTCTATCTTTGGCCTCCAATTGTTCTATGGGAACCATAAGCATTTCGGAGGCCATTTCTAAAATCGCCTCCTTAACCTGACGCGCTGCAAGGACAATGGCATTACCCATTAAGGTGGTAGACCGACTTCCTACAGTAGGTCCAGATTCAGGCACGATGTCCGTATCCGGTTGGACTATGCGTACATCCTCTAATCGTACCCCAAGCTCCTCTGCACAGATTTGGGGAAGCACAGTGAATGCGCCTTGACCCATCTCAGTAATTCCTGTAAAAAGTAATACCGACCCATCCTCGTGGACATAGACGTTGGCACCACATCCGTCACTACTCGTCCCAATGCCTGTACGGTACCAGCCCATCCCGATCCCCACACCCCGGCGCTTGGTGCGCTCCTTGTCGATGTAACCCGTCTCCCGGTATCTCCGATCCCAGCCAAAGGCTTTTGCGCAGGAATCAAGGGTATCTATTAATCCCACGCTCTGATCTAGAATCTGGCCCGTTGCGGTAATCGAACCTTGTTTAAAAGCATTTTTCCGGCGGATATCGATAGGATTCATACCAAGAACCTCAGCGAGCTCGTCCATGACCTGCTCATGGGCGATGTGCACCTGAGGGGCACCAAAGCCTCGCATCGCACCGCCATACGGATGATTCGTATAGCACAGATATGCATCCACTTGCACATTTGGAATCTCATATGGGCCTGGCATCATGATCATGGAATGGATGTGTGAACCACCTGCTGGAGGAATCACTGGCCCTAAGCTTGCGTAGGCCCCCTGTTCATCATAGATGACACCTTCAAAAGCAACCAGCGTACCATCTTTTTTCGCCCCTATTTTGATTTTCATAATCATAGGGTGGCGTTTGCTAGTCTGGAGAGTCACTTCCTCTCTCTCTAGGGCGATCCGTACAGGTCGCCCTGTGTGACGGGCCAACACCGCTGCCCGACACCCCACATCAATCGGGGAATCCTCTTTGCCCCCAAATCCGCCCCCCATGTGTATTTGGCGCACCCTGACTTTGTTGATCGGGACACCTAAAACAGCACTCAAATTACGTCTCACCGTAAAAGGAGCCTGCATGGGGCCCTCAACCAGCATGATTCCATCTGGCTGCGGAATGGCCAAAGCGATGTCCGGCTCAAGGTATGCATGTTCCAAGAAAGGAACCTTGTAGGTCCTTTCCAAAACCACATCCGCTGCAGCAAAACCCTTCTCAACATCTCCCTTTCTGAGTTTATTGTATGAAAGCAAATTACCCTTTTCGTGAATCTTGGGTGCATCATCCTTCAGAGCCTCAATCGGATCAAAAACTGCAGGCAGAGGCTCATAATCCACTTCGATTCGCTCAAGGGCTTCCTGCGCTATCTTTTCACTTTCCGCTGCAACCAGTGCCACCGCATCGCCTACGAATCTTACCTTATCCCCACAGATGACAGGCTGGTCTGGAATGATAGCCCCAAAACCGTTCCTACCCGGAACATCTTTGGCAGTAAGCACAGCCACCACACCAGGGATCTGCCGGGCTTTCTCAACATTGATGGACTTTATCAGAGCATGGGGAAAGGGACTCCTCAGGATTTTTCCATGCAAGAAACCCTCCTCCGAATAATCGGCTCCGAAGCTCAACTTCCCTGAGACTTTAAGTAATGCATCTGTCCTATCTAACGGCTGTCCCACTACGGAAAGGCCTGTAGGGGCAGCAATAAGTTGTTGAAGATCAACTTTTTCTTTTGTGATGACTTTAACCTTTTTCTTCTTATCTAACTTCTCTGCCATCGCCCATTCCTCTATATAAAGTTTAGGAGTTAATCTTCGCCTAACTCTATTCTCTATTCCCGGCTTGACTTGCAGTTTTGATTGCTTGTACAATTTTTCGATAGCCAGTACATCGGCAAAGAACCCCTGATATCCCTTGGCGAATCTCTCCATCGCTCGGCTCGGGATTCTTGTCCAACAGTGCTTTAGCGCTCATGATCATACCAGGGGTACAGAAACCGCATTGAACAGCACCCTCAGAAATGAAGGCCTGCTGAATTGGATGCAGCTGACCATCCTCTTTCACCAAACCCTCAATCGTCACGACGGACTTTCCCCCGACCTTTGCAGCTGGAAGGATACAAGAGTTGACTGCCTCGCCATCAAGGAGGACTGCGCACACCCCACATTCTCCTTCCCGACATCCCACTTTGGTGCCTTTCAATCCCAAAATGTCCCTCAATAGGTCCACGAGTAACGTATTCGGTAAAACTTCAACACTCATATCACGTCCATTCAACTTGAAAGATATCTTTACAGTGCTCATGTATCATCCTTGTTAGTTAAGTCACAGGAAAACCCCCCTGTGCCAGGGCCTTTTGAAGCCCCCGCTTAACAAAGACTTTGACCATCTCTTTCCGATATAGAGAAGAACCCCTCAAGAGGCTGTCTCTAGGGTTGGACTCCTCTATGGCAATCGCTCCCACAGCCTCGATTGTCTCCTTGCTGACAGGACTACCGCGCAATTTCTCTTCAACCCGTGTGGCACGGAAAGGGATTGGCGCAACAGGCCCCAGTGCTATTGCAGCTTCTTCAATTACCCTTCTCTTTTTATCGACCTTAACCAAAACTCCACAAACCAAGATGGGCAGGGCTAATGCCTTGCGCTGGCTCAGACGAAGGTAACAGCAACCATGATGTTCTTTAAGAGCGTTGAACTCGATGCGAGTCAAAATCTCCCTACGACAATCTAGGATGGTTTTACCGGTGTCGAGGAAAAATTTTGTTAGCGGAACAACCCTTTCTCCGCCCTTTGAGGCGATGGTGACAGAGGCATCAAGTGCGAGGAGGGGGATGCTTGTATCTGCTGCTGGTTGGCCGCTCACCAGGTTACCAGCAACTGTCCCAACATTACGAATCTGTGGAGATCCCAAACATCCGGCGCCATCAGCGAAGAGCTTTGCTTTCTTTCTCACCAATGGGGAAGAAGCAATAGAGGCATGGGTTACCAGACCACCCAACACAATCCGTTCTCCATTTTCCTCAATCGACTTCATGTCTGGCAGGTGGGTGATATCAACGAGAACTTCAGCATCCAGCTCCCTCCGTCGTAACTGAGGGATCACATCCGTCCCCCCGGCCACCACTAACGCTCTACCTTGGTATTCTGTAAGGATATCTAATGCCTCCGTCAGGGTCTTCGGAAGGAAATAGTCTTTAATTGGAATATGTCTTGTCCAATGGAAATCCTTAAATGCATATGACATGTTCCCTCCCCTAATAAGAGCATCTAGTTCTTTACTCAAGACCAATAGATCTTATTTAAAGGATATATTCAAAAAAGTCAAAAAACCAAATTGAGAATTAACAGGGTGACCCTTTTTATCAAGGGATTTCTTCCCAATATAGAAGCAATATCTGAGACTGTAAGGGCGTAAAACCCTGCTCTGTGGATACTTCTCTGCTTTTACCAAACCTTTTTTATTCCAAAACACTTATCCGCTGACTTTATAATTGGCCATCTTCTCTAAGGCCAGGACTAAAGCAGAATGGTCTAAATCAATACCCCCTTGAGCTGCTACGGCATTAAACAGTTCCTGTGTTGTCGCTGTATTCGGTAAGCTCAATCCCAAATTGCGCGCTGTTTGCAAGGCTAAGTTTAAATCCTTTTGATGTAATCGAATACGACCCCCAGGATCGAAAGTACGCTTGATCATTCTTTCACCGTGCAATTCCAAAATACGACTCTGAGCAAACCCTCCGAGCAGGGCTTCTCTCACCTTTTTGGGATCCGCACCTGCTTTCGAAGCAAAGAGAAGAGCTTCGGCCACTGCTTCAATGGTTATGGCCACAACAATCTGGTTGGCTACCTTGCAGATCTGTCCATCTCCATTGCCGCCTATATGAACGATATTCTTGCCCATAAGTTCAAAATAGGGTTTAATTTGATTAAACACATCGGGATCTCCCCCCACCATAATCGAGAGAGTGGCATTTTCAGCCCCAACCTGACCCCCTGAAACAGGGGCATCTAACATCTTCACACCTATGGCAGCCAATCTTCTTGCAAATTCCTTGGTCGCAATCGGAGAGATTGAACTCATATCGACAACAATGGCTCCTGGTTTCAGTCCCTTGGCCAGACCCTCCGGACCAAAGAGTACCATCTCCACATCAGACGTATCAGGAACCATGGTGAAGATCACCTCCGACCTTTGAGCGACCTCTTTACAACAGGTACAACCCTTGGCACCGAGGCTACATAGGTGCTTCACCGGTTCCTCAAACAGATCACACACATAAACAATATGACCAGCCATCACCAGATGGTTGGCCATGGGCTTTCCCATGATTCCCAAACCAATAAATCCCAACTCTGCCATTATGTACCTCCTCCTTAAAGATAGCGTTTAATCCATTTCAAACCCTCTTCCCTTGTGTTCATAGGATTATATTCACAACCAATCCACCCTTCATATCCAGCCTCATCAATAGAGCGAAATAGGTTTGTAAAGATGATCTCCCCAGTTCCTGGCTCATGGCGCCCTGGATTATCTGCAATCTGGATATGAGCAATGCGACCGATATTCTCCTGAATGGTTCTTTTCAGATTCCCTTCCATAATCTGCATATGATAGACGTCATATTGAAGCCAAAGGTTGGGATGGCTGACTTCCTCCATCAATTGAAGAGCCTCTCTAGTACGGACAAGGTAGAATCCAGGGATGTCTCGATTATTTAATGGCTCGATCAGTAAACGGATGGACTCTTTTTCCAAAGCCATGGCAGCAAATCGCAATCGGCATAAGTTAATCCTCCTCTAAACCCCTCCCCTAAATTAAAACACTCTTTTTAGGTGGGGACAATCCCTCCCAAGTCATATAACCTAAGTTAATATTTCCAACCTTAATCTTTGGCATATGTTCTCCCTTCAATATCAGCTTTGCAGAATTTCCTTACCATTAGTGGACCCCTCTGCAGCTTATGATATGTCTCGTTTTTTCCATGAAGATGGCACCTCCAGTACAGCTCCTCGATCCACTGGACCCACTAAGAAAGGATAGACCCTACCCAAAAAACCCTTTTCAAAAGGACGCCTAGGGGGAAGCTTCGGTTTTCCGCGTCGCTTAATCTCTTCCCTTGTGATCTCCACTGCTATCTCCTTCTGGGGAATGCTGTAACTTATTATATCGTCGTCTTTGACTAAGGCTATAAGACCCCCATCAGCAGCTTCGGGCGATACGTGTCCAATTGCCGGCCCTCGGTTCCAGCCGGAAAATCTTCCATCCGTCACTAAAGCGACAGAATTATCCAAGCCCATGCCGCAAAGTATCGTTTGGAACGTGTACATTTCTCGCATACCGGGACCACCTTTGGGTCCTTCGTACCTTATGACTACGACATCACCCGGCACGATTTTATGATTCAATAAAGCCTCCTTGGCTTCATCCTCGCTGTCGAAGACTTTGGCTGGTCCTCGGTGTTCAAGCATCTCCTTAACCACAGCAGTCTGCTTGACTACCGCTCCATTTGGAGCAAGGTTTCCTTTCAGGATGGCAATAGCTCCTTGAGGGAAAACGGGATTATCAAGATGTCTAATTACGTTTGGATTCAGATTTTTGCTTTCTTTGATATTCTCACCTAAGCTTTGGCCTGTGACCGTTAGAACATCTTTGTGAAGTAAGTCATTAAGCTCCTTCATCACTGCTGGAATACCTCCAGCCTCATCTAAGTCTTGCATGGTAAAATTGGAACCAGCTGTAATGTTGGCGAGGTGGGGAACTTTATCAGATATCTTGTTCCAATTCTCTAAAGGCAACTCCAAGCCTAATTCACCGGCTATGGCTGGAAGATGAATCACCGCATTGGTGGATCCTCCTATTGCTGAATGCACGGCCATTGCATTCTCAAAGGCTTTAAAGGTCATGATATCCGAAGGGCGAATATCCCGGGCCACCAGATCGACGATCCTGCGTCCAGATGCCTTGGCCACACGCAAGAGGGATGAACGAACAGCGCACTGGGTACCGTTTGTGGGAAGTGACATACCCAAGGCTTCTGTAAGACAACACATCGTGTTGGCTGTTCCCATCGTGCAACAAGCCCCACAAGAGGGGCAGGCGCCGTCCTCAATAGCCTTAAAGGTGGTGTTAGAAAGAACCCCATCTTTCCAGAGCGGATACTGTTCGTTAATTGATTGGGCTTCTATATATTGGTTGTCGTATCGTCCCCTCAACATGTAACCGCCAGTGACCATGATCGAGGGCAGGTTGACACGTGCCAATGCCATGAGCTGAGCCGGGACAATCTTATCGCAGGTTGAGATGGCCACAATCCCATCGATCCTTTGGGCCTCTACCATCATTTCAATAGCCGCGGCTATAATATCCCTGCTGGGGAGAATCCAGTGCATCCCCACTGTTCCATCGGCTAGCCCGTCACAAGCCCCAATATGATTGAACTCGATGGGCATCCCGCCTGCTTGCCAGACACCAACCTTTACTGCCTCACTGATAGAACGTAAGTGGTAATGTCCGGGTATGAACTCGCTCCAAGAGTTTGCGATTGCAATAAATGGTCGATCTAAATCTTCATCATCAAAATGCATAGCCTTTAAAAGAGTTCTCCTTTCGTAATAGGAGTCCTCCGGAACTTGGCGGCTATTAAGTTTCTTAAGATCAAACTTTTTTTTCATTCATTCTCCATCTCTATGAGGAGTCAGGAAATCTAAATGGGTGACCAATTAAATTCAGGCGGTATATCCGCCATCCACCAGTATTGTTGTCCCTGTGACATAACTGGAAGCGTCAGAAGCCAGAAATACGGCTGCCCCTACCAAGTCTTCGGGCTCGCTATGGCGACCAATCGGGACACCTTTTAATTTAGGTTCGTAGAACTCTTTTTTTTGAGCAAAAAGTGGCTCATTGAGTACCGTATTGACAAAACAGGGAGCCAGGGAGTTAACTCGAATTTTAAACTTCCCCCATTCCTTTGCTAAGATCTTCGTAATGCTGTACAGGGCTGCCTTGCTGGGGCAATAAGCACCTATATTAACTTCGACTTTCTGTACTACCTCAGACGTTACATTGATAATACTCCCACCCTTCCGTTGCTGTATCATGACTTGGCCTACTCTTTGGCAGAGAAAGAAGGCACCTTTGGCATTTGTGTCCATAACTAAGTCCCAACTCTTCTCATCAACCTCTAAAGCCGGAGCGACGAGAAGGGCACCAGCGTTATTGACGAGTATGTCTATATGCTTGAAAGCCTTTATTGTTTCTGTCACCAGACCGTCAAATTCGGAAATTTTGGTCATATCAACAAACATAGGGAGGGCTTTTTGCCCTAATTTCTGGATCTCTTGAGCGACTTGTTCTAATTCCGCCTGGGAACGCGAGCAGAGGACAATATCGGCTCCATGCTGCGCTAAGCCTATCGCAATGCTTTTACCGATCCCCCTGCCGGCACCTGTGACAATGGCTGCCTTTCCTGTTAAATCAAATAATTTGCTTGACATCTTTTGCCTCCTCCTTAAAAGATTCTTATCCAAATGGCTTCGGGATAAACCCCGTTAGAAAGTCTTCGATTTTCCAACGGGGAGGCTCACCCGGGGCATTAAACCCCATGTTCGCTCTAAAAGGCCTCTGGCCCAGAGGGAATTATATTTTCATCCCCGCTGCAAGCCCCGATAGAAGCGTAGTTTCACACGGGGCAAGCAGCGGGGTTTTCTAACGGGGTAAATAAGCTTTATAACCCCAGAATTCTTGCAGCGTTTTCCCCCATGATTTTCTTTTTTTGAGCCTCAGTGATATCAGCGTCCCTGACCTTGGAAATCTCCGGCCCTGGATTATAGGCAGGAAAATCCATGCCAAAGACAATACGATCCTCACCAACCATGTCCATGGCATAATTCAAAATGCGGTACCAATTCTGGCTACCGGTTGTGTCTAAAATAATATTGTCATACTTCCCCGCAATCGCGATCGCCTCGAACCAAGCCTCCTCCCCCATATGAGCCATGATGATTTTTGCCTCCGGAAACCGGGCAGCCAGGTTCCCAAGGTTGTGGGGATTGGAATATTCGTCGGCCCCGCAGTGGAAAAGCATCGGAAATCCTATTTCTATTGCTTTTTCCATGACTCGGTCCATAACAGGCAAGTCAGGCCGATAATGACAAGCAGCTGGATGAAATTTTAGGCCAACCATGCCAAGCTCTTCCTTAGCTTTAATAACTTCGTTTACTGATTCCTTGTACCATCTTGGATTTATGACGGCGAAACCGAGAAAGCGGTCAGCGTATTTTTTAACGATGTTGGCAATGATTCTATTCCCCTCATCTGGGGCATTATGAGGCTGCCACCAAGACACGCACCGTTTGTCTATACCCCATTTGTCCATGGAAGCTAGATGATCTTCCACCTGCACGTTTTTTTTCCAATAGGCATACCAAGGATCACCGATATGACTGTGAATGTCTATAATCATCGCATCCTCCTTGCAATTAGATCGAAATCATTACATTGGATATGGCAAGACCAGATCAGATGCTCCTTTAGCAGAACTTTTAAGATATGGAGCATGTTTATCCATGATCTCATAGACGATTGACGCTATTTTTACTTTCTCCTTAATAAATTCCTTGTGCCATGCCTCCGAAATCCATGGCTTGTAAATCTCTGCCTCCGAAGTGCCTGGTTCAAATTTAAAGTAACAGGGTGAGGCTATACGCGCTATTTCAGGAGCTTCATAAGCCCTAAACATTCCTCCAAAAGAGTCAACGGTGATCATATAAATATCCAAAGGCATGTTAACCGCCTTTCGAATACTTGCTAAAATTGGGAGGGAAACATCAGATGAGGGATTCATCGTATTTGCGCCAAGGGATTCAATAATCTTTGCTCCAGCTGCGCTACAGTGCCCACCGAAAACCGAAAATTTAAAGATTGTCTCTTTGGGTATAAAACTTTCCTCCCTCATTTTATTTAGAATGAAAAGCAATCCTTCATCGTATACCAAGAAGCCCCTAAAACCAGCTTCAATATTTCTCATCATATCTGCGATCCAATACGAAATGTTATCAGATCCCCTTAATCTAAACCCCTGCATGACCCCCTCGTGATTCGAGGCTTCTTTTGATCCTGGATCCCAGGCTTTACGATGGCCAACGCTAACAATTACTTCTATTTTTTCCTCATGAGCCATCTGGGCCATGGCCTTGAGTTCTTGAAAATCACAAAATGTTGATCCGCCAACCGTTGCAATAGCCCTGTGTATTTCGACATCTCTTTTTCTTGCTTCGTTGATCATCGCTTCCATCGTTGTTGCTCTTTCAACACCGGCAATCTCAATGCGATAGTTTGCCCCATCCGGAAATGTCTTATCAGAAGTGGGCAAATCATAGAGGTCACGCCCAGGGATACCCTGTCTCTCCATAAAATTCCGAATTTTTTCCATGACACTGTCCATGAGATCTTTACCTTCCTTTACCCCGTTAGAAATAATGCCCCGCTGCTCCCTCCGGGCCAGAGGCCCTCTGGGCCGGCGGCTGTAGCAGGGTTACATTTTAGAATAATTCCGGGTTCCACCCCGTAGGGGGTTCCACCCCGGAGGGCGGGGTTTAATGCCCCGCTGGAATTTCTAACGGGGTTTACTTCACCGATTTAACCAACTTGTCCAATTTTTCCTTTTCGCCTTCCAACATATTGTAAGTGTGCTCATTTTCGGGAAATTTCGATTCTTTAACATCTCTTACATAAGCCTCCATGGCTTTCATTATCTCCTCTGCCAAATTCGCATACTTTTTTACGAACCTCGGTGTAAAAGCCTCAAAGACCCCCAGCATGTCGCTGACGATAAGGAGCTGTCCATCTACATAGGGCCCTGCACCAATGCCATAAACCGGTATTTTAAGATCTTCTGAGATAAACTTGCCTACTTCAGGGGGCACAGCCTCCAACAATAAAAAGGTTGCACCTGCTTCTTGAACGGACCTGGCATCCTGAATTAACTCATAGGCACTTTCAGCTGTCCGTCCTTGCGCCTTAAATCCACCGATTTGGCCAGAGCTTTGAGGGGTTAAACCTATATGACCACAAACAACCATTCCTGCATCCACGATAGCTCTTATCATCGTCCCGATGCGACGGCCTCCTTCAAGCTTTATGGCATCAACTCCCGCTTTTTTAAAAAATCTGCCAGCATTTCTCACAGCATCCGCTGGGGTTGTCTGATAAGATAAAAACGGCATATCCCCGATTACAAAAGTGTTAGGTGCACCACGGCGCACAGCTTCGGAATGGACAATGCATTGGTCCATGGTAACCGGCATGGTTCCACCTGCATAACCGTAAACACACATCCCCATAGAATCTCCAACCAATATCATGTCCATACCCGCCTTTTCAGCAAACTGAGCTGTTGGGAAATCATAACTAGTCAACCACGCAACCTTTTCACCTGCCTGCTTCATCTTTTGAAAATCTAAGACACTTTTTTTCATTCGTTTGGCCCTCTTTAATGAATTCTTACCCCACCGTTCATTTCTTTTATCTCACCTGATTCCATATATCCCATTTTTTTCGAAATCTCTAACGAGGTTTCAATTAATGGAACTGCTAATTTCTTCATTTTTCCCTTTGTCAGACGAATGGCGGGAGCAGAAATACTGATGGCTGCGATTACCTTTTTCGTGAGATCTCTAATCGGAGCACCAATACAATGAATACCTTCACTGAGTTCTTCGAGATCAACCGAATAGCCTTTCCTCCTAACGCTCCGAATAACCCTATCCAACACCTCTGGATCTGTGATCGTCTTCTTTGTGTAGGGAACTAATTTGGTAGATCTTAAAAAGGCTTCAACTTCTTGGTTGGTCAGCCCAGAGAGGAGGGCTTTTCCCAGCGCCGTGCAGTGTAGCGGGTCAGTTCTTCCCACGGGTCGGTCTAGTTTTAAATAATGTGGGCTCTCAATTTTTTCAATGTAGAGCACTTTTTGTTCATACATAACCCCGAGGTTAACATTCTCTCTACATATTTCAGCCAAACGAGCCATGTACGGACGGGCTATATCAGATAGCTGATTCCTTCTGAGGACAGTATTCCCGAGTATAAAAATCTTAAAGCTGAGATTGTATTTTGAGTCAATATCCTTTTCTACATACCCCATCTCCTGTAAAGTCGATAAGAGACGATAGACGTTGCTTCGGGACAGTGCTAATTGTTTGAGAATTTCAGTAGGACGGGCAGGCTGTTTCTGCCCAAGGATCTCCAAAAGTCTAAGGGCCTTTTGAACTGTTGTGGCTAATGAATAGGATCTTTGTTTCATTATATGAACAATGCTCCTAATATTTTAAACAGGCATTGGTTACCCTAAGTAAACTAATTTGTCAAGAAATTTTTTTGAGATTTCTGGAAAAGTTTAGAAAGGAAAGTCGAAGGGTTGATTTTTAGAGGGATTCTATGCAACGATGAGGGTCGATGGGGAAAAGTGAAATGCGAGGCTACCTCTATATCCTGGTTGGGGCGACGCTCTGGGGTGTCTCCAGTGTTGTAGCCAAGTCTCTTTTCAACATCGGACTTTCCCCCGGAGAGCTCGTCCTCATCCGATTAACGTTTGCCACACTCTCGCTCTTCCTTATCCTCTTTCTCTTTGACCGAAGAAGGATGATCATCTCTTTGAATGACCTACCTTACTTCATGATCCTGGGTTTTGTAGGTGTAGCTGGCATGCAATTTACTTACTACTATACGATCAGTAAAATCCATGTTGGGCCAGCGGTTCTGATTCAGTATCTCGCCCCAATCTGGATTGCTCTTTATGCCTTTATTTTTCAGAAAGAACCCCTCACGAAGGGAAAGATGGCGGCCCTTCTTTTGGCTGTCCTGGGATGTTATTTCACTGTGGGGGGATATCGAATGGATCTATTAAGATTAAACCGGATTGGGATTGTGAGCGGATTGATCT
>Ga0315289_10005899_pt1 | contig 18006 bp, 16 predicted proteins | sample YL17G11_40_MG_FD_203452 | JGI IMG/M metagenome (GOLD analysis project Ga0315289, IMG submission 203452) | Sediment microbial communities from Yellowstone Lake, YNP, Wyoming, USA - YL17G11_40 | ecosystem: Environmental > Aquatic > Freshwater > Lake > Sediment | place: USA: Wyoming | collected... | reverse complement strand
TGATCCTGCTCACCGCGCTGGTCTCGATCCGGGCCCCGGAAACGCCGGCACCTTCCCCGGCGGACGGGGAGAATCGTACCCCCCAGACTTTTTCGCCGCCCGGTTCGACCCGGACATTTCAATATTTTGTGGTCATCCCCCTAAAGGAGTTCCTGGCCCGGCCGGGATTCATCCAGGTTTTCCTTTTCGTTCTCCTTTTCAAACTTGGGGACATGGCGATGGGACCGATGATCCATCCCTTTTGGGTTGACCGCGGGTTCACCCTGTTCGAGATCGGGGCGGTTCCCGGCACCGTGGGCGTGGTCGCCACAATTATCGGAGCGCTTCTGGGAGGGTACCTGACCAACCGGTGGGGGATATTTCGCGGGTTGTGGATCCTGGGACTTTTCCAGGCGGGCTCCAACCTCGTCTACGCCGGCGCCGCGGCCCTGCCTTCCCACCCGGCGGCGATGTATCTCGCTTCCGTGACGGAATCCTTCACCGGGGGCCTGGGCACCGCCCCTTTCCTGGCGTTCCTGATGAAAATCTGCAACAAGGATCACGCCGCCACTCAGTACGCCCTGCTCTCCGCCCTTTTCGCCATGACCCGTTCTGTTTCCGGGGCATTTTCGGGTTGGGGCGCGGAAAGCTTGGGATACGCCTCCTACTTCACTTTCACGTTTATTCTCGCCTTCCCCGCCTACGCCATGCTGCCCTGGGTCAGGCGGTGGCTCGAGCCAGCGAATACTAAAACGTAAGAAGAACACGGGAAACAGGTGAAAGGTCAAAGGTCAAAGGTCGGAATACCGGAATAGAAGAGATTTTTAAATTGTAATATCCCGTGATCTTGCTACGGGGTTACCTTATCCCGTCATTCCGCACTTGATGCGGAATCCAGTATTTTTTGTTAGCCTGGATTCCCGCTGGAGTTTATCCTGAGCGTAGTCGAAGGGCGGGAATGACAGCCAAGAGCCTAATAATCGTTTTGAGAAATATACCCCGCGGTCTCTGCCGCGGGGAGGTTCGGTGATTTGATGAGCAGATAAAAGCCATGGTGGATCAGCCACAGAAACCAGAAATCCTCACCGCCCGGGTGGCGGTGCATCCGATCCATGACCTCCTGGAGTATTTGGTCCCGGAAAATCTCCGGGAGAAGGTCCAACCCGGGACGCTGGTCCGGGTGCCTCTCGGCAAAAGGGAAAACCCGGGGCTGGTGATCGAGTTGGGCGCGGCTTCCGGCCGAAAGGAGCTGCGGCCGATTCTCGAGGTTTTTCGGGAGGATCCCGTCATAAATTCCGAACTGCTCGAACTCTTGAGATGGGCGGCCGGGTATTACCTGGCGCCGCTTTCCAGTTTGGTAGAGCTGGCCCTGCCTCCCGGCCTGGAAAATCCCCCCCCCGGGGAGCCGCGGACCCATCTTTTCCGGATCGCCGAAGGCCTGGACCCCGATAAACTCCTGGCGCAGGTTCAACCCTCGGCCCCGGTCCAGGCGGAGATCTTGCAGCAACTCGCCAGTTCCCGAGAACTTTCGCTTTCCGACCTGCCCCCGGAGAGGAGAACCCAATACCTGCGGGCCTTGCGGGAAATGAAGCGGAAGGGATGGGTGAGGGGTTTTTACCGGGAGGAAGAACTTCCGGCCGGGGCGGGGGTAAAGGAGCTCACCTCTGACCAGGAAAAGGCCCTGGCCGCCATCGAGGCGGGTTTGCGGGCCGGGATTTTCGAGACCCACCTGCTTTTCGGGGTGACGGCTTCCGGGAAGACCGAGATTTATCTCCGGGCGGCCGCCCGCGCCCTGGACGCGCAAAAAGGGGTGATCATCCTGGTCCCGGAGATCGCGCTGGTGCCCCAGATCGCCGGGAGATTCCGGGCCAGTTTCGGGGCCAAGGTGGGTGTGCTCCACTCCGGCCTGCCCCGGCGGGAAAGGATAAATTCCTGGGTCAGGATCCAGACCGGCCAGGCTCCCCTGGTGATCGGAACGCGCTCCGCCGTTTTCGCCCCCCTGCCGGCCCCCGGTCTGATCGTCGTGGATGAAGAATACGACGAGGCTTACAAGCAGGAAGAGGGGGTTCGCTATAACGCCCGGGATCTGGCCATCGTCCGGGGAAAGCTGACCGGGGCCACGGTGATCCTGGGCTCGGCCACCCCCGCCCTGGAATCCTTCGCCAACGCGGCGGCCGGCAAGTACCACCTGCTGACTTTGCCTTCCCGGGTGGATGGGCGCACCCTGCCTCCGGTGACGGTGGTGGACCTGCGCGCGGCCAATTTGGGGTCGGACTGGACCAAAAACCCGCTTTCCCCTTTTCTAAAGGAGCGTATCGCCGCCCATCAGAAAGAGGGGGGAAAGGTGATCCTTTTTCTGAACCGCCGGGGATACTCGAACTCGGTTCTCTGCCAGGATTGCGGCCAGGCTATCCGCTGTCCCAACTGCTCGGTCAGCCTGATTCTGCACAAGGCGAGGAAGATTCTCCTCTGCCACTACTGCGGCTTCAGCATCCCCCCGCCGGATGTCTGCCCGGCCTGCAATTCCCACCGGGTCAGGATGTTCGGGGTCGGGACGGAAAGGATCGAAGAGGAAATGACCCGGGACTTTCCCGGCCTCTCCTTCCGCCGGCTGGACCGGGACACGGCGCACCGGATCGGGGCCCCGGCCCGGATCCTCCGGGATTTCGCCGCCGGCGGGGTCGAGATGCTGATGGGCACCAAGATGGTGACCAAGGGCCACGACTTCCCCGGGGTCAGCCTGGTCGGAGTGGTCCTGGCCGATCTTTCCCTGGATCTTCCCGATTTCCGGGCGGCCGAGCGCACCTTCGAGCTCCTGGCCCAGGTGGCGGGGAGGGCCGGGAGAGGTGAACATCCGGGGGAAGTGGTGGTGCAGACCTTTCTGCCCGATCACTACGCGATCGACCTGGCCCGGGCGCAGGATTACCCGGCCTTTTACCGGGCCGAGCTGGAGTCTCGGAAAAAGTTTTTTTATCCGCCTTTTTCCCGGTTGGTTCAGTTCCTGGTCTCCGGGGTGAACGCCCAGAAAGTGGAGGAATCGTCGGAAAGACTTAAGGAAGAACTGGAGGGGAAACTGACCGGAGGAACAACCAAACCGGGGAAAGCAGTCCAAGTTTTAGGGCCCGCACCCGCCGCCTACGCCAAGATCCGGGGGAGGCATCGCTTTCAGATCCTGATTAAATACCCGCCGGATTTCCGGATCCAGGCCCCCCTCGCGAAGATCCTGGAATTACATCCCCACCGCCAGCTGGCGGCGGGCGTAACTTTTTCCGTGGATATCGATCCCCAGAGCTTACTTTAACCCCGGAGAGAACGTAATTTTCGCAAGACGGGATTAAGGAAGGTGTTAAGTTCCTCGATTTTGAGAAGATAAGCGGCCAGAAGGTAGATTATCCCTCCCATCCCCACCATCACGGCCAGAGCCAAAATTCTGATTATCAGGCGGGTCTGGGCTGACCATTCGATCTGATGGACGGCCAGCATCAGTAAAGCGCACATCAAGCCGGCGGCCAAGAGCATTTTCAATCCAGCGGAGAGCACGTCGGAAAAATGAAAGGCACCGATTTTCCGATGGAGAAGATAGAAGAGCAGACTCAGATTAAGGTAGGCGGCAATCGACGTGGAGAGAGCCAGACCAGCATGTTTCAAGGGGACCATTAAGATCAGATTCAGGGTCAGGTTGGCCAGGAAGGCGATCAGGGCTACCCGCATCGGCGTCCAGGTATCCTTGAGCGAGTAGAAAACCGGGACGACGATCCTGACCCCGCCAATCCCGAGGAGTCCGACGGTGAAGGCCAGGAGCGCCCGGCTGGTCAGCAGGGTTTCCTCGGGTCCGAATTTACCGTGTTCGAAAAGGACATTGGTGATCGGGGTGCAGAGAACCGCCAGCGCCAGGGTGGCCGGGAGGATGATGAAGAGGAGTGTCCGGAGGGAATGGTGGAGGGTTTCCTTTAAACCTCCCATATCATTGAGGGCGGTTTTCTCCGACATCGTGGGCAGGACCGCGGTCGCCAGGGCGGTGGCGAAGATGCCCATGGGAACTTCAATCACCCGATCAGCGTAGTAAAGAAAGGAAATGGAACCCCGGGGCAGGAAAGAAGCGAGGAGCATGTCCACCAGGATGTTTAACTGGTAGACGGCCAGGCCAATGGCGGCCGGGGCGAGGAGAATGAGAATTCTTTTCAAACCCGGATGTGAAAAACTGATCCGGCCCCGGAAGGTAAATCCAGTGCGCAACAGGAAGGGAATCTGCAGGAGGACCTGGAGAATCCCGCCGAGGATTACGCCGACCGCCAGGCCGAAGATCGGCTCCCGGAAAAAAGGGTAACAAAGAAGAGCGCTGCAGATCATTCCGATATTCAGAAAGACAGGCGAGAAGGCCGGGGCGAAAAAATGTTTCTGTGAATTCAGGACCCCCATGGCCCAAGCGACCATTCCGACGAGGAGGATATAGGGAAAAACTACACGGGTGAGTTTCACCGCCAGGTTAAAGATCTTGGGATCGTAGATGAATCCGTAAGCGAAGAGCTTCACGATCCAGGGAGCGAATCCCACCCCCAGGAGGGTTACGACGCTGAGGATCAGAAAAGAAGCGACCCCGGAGGAACGAATCAGGGTTTCGGCGTCAGCGCGGGAGCCCCGGGTTAGGTGCTCGGTAAAGACAGGGATAAAGGCGATGGAAAGAGCCCCTTCCCCGAAAAGGCGGCGGAGGGTATTGGGAAGGCGAAAAGCCAGAAAGAAGGCGTCGGTGACCCAGCCGGCGCCAAAGAGATAGGCCGTGACCATGTCCCGGATGTAGCCGAAGATCCGGGAGGCCAGGGTGGCGCCTCCGACCACGCCGGTGGCCCGGAGGATATTTTCCTTCTCGTCCGGTTTCCCCGGACGGGCTCTATTTTCCTCCATGCTCGGGTTTTTCCTGGCGGCTTCTCCGGATCAGAAGGAGCGAGATGGTGAAGATTACCAGAGGGATCAGGAACACACTTAAATGGCGGATCTTGTCCACGATCATCACGGCCTTATCTAATTTGTGGGACAGACGGTATCCCAGGTAAATAACCGCGGGGGTGAAAATCAGATTGGCCGCCAGGTCGGCGGGATATATTTTTCTCAGCTTCATTCTGGAGATACCGGCGGTCAGGAAGGTAGCGTAGCGGAATCCGCTGATAAAACGGGCCAGGAAAACGGTCCATCCCCCGTAATGTTGAAAATAGTCCTCGATCCGGAAAAGCGCCTGACCGGGCAGGATAATTCGCGAAGGGAGCCGGCGGATGAATTTTTCCCCCAGTAATCTTCCATAACTGTAAACCAGGGTATCGGCCATGATGATTCCGAAAAAGCAGACCGGGACGATAAATTCGGCTTGGACCCCGTGGTAGTGAACCGCGTAGCCGCAGAATAAAAGAATCAGTTCCTCCGGAAACGGGAAGCCGACGGTAGCCAGGAAAAAAAGACCGGGGACCAGAAGATAAAGGTAACCCCCCACTTGGGAAAAAAGGGAAAGAAGGGATGATTCCAAATCGGATTGTGGTTTTAGAAAGAAATTTATGGTGCCGAAGGCGGGACTCGAACCCGCACAGGCGTAGCCCACCACCCCCTCAAGATGGCGTGTCTACCAAATTCCACCACTTCGGCAGCACATTTCATTTCCCATCTGGTGATGGCTGCGGGGCCGGGGGAGCCGGGTTTCCGGGACCGGCGTCGGGCAGGGGGGGCGCAGTCGGGACCGGGGCCGTTTCGACCGGTCCCGCGGGAGCGACTTCCTTTTCCAGGAATCCGCTGGCCGACGATCTTCCCTTCAGATAGGAGAGGGAGATCGAGGTGATCATAAAGACGATCGCGGCCACCACGGTCAACCTGGAGAGCAGGGTCCCCGCCCCCCGGGGGCCGAAGACGGTTTGGCTTGATCCTCCAAAGGTAGCCCCGATTTCAGCTCCCTTACCGGTTTGCAGGAGAACGATGAGGATCAGAAAAACACAAACCAAGACATGAATAGTTATAATTATCGCGCTCATGGCTTACCCTGGTAATAAATACTCAAGTGTGAGGTAAAAATCAAGAGTCGAAGCAGAGATTTACTGGGTGGGGATATATCGGAAACGGAGGGCGTCGGGATTCTGAGAGCGGTAAGCCACCCCAATCGCGCCCTGGGAGTTGACCGCGATCGAGGTCCAAGTCCCGGTTATGCCGGCGGTATCATAGCGCCCAATCTGCCAGCGGCCATAGCTTTTCAGGGCCACCTTGAGATCCCCATTGGCTTCTTCGAAATAACTAATCACCGGGTTCTCCCGCGCGGAGAGGGTAATATGACAATAGGAGCCGCTGGATCCTTCCGCGTCCACCTTTTCATTGCTCCAGAGGGCCCGGTCCGGATCATATTGGGAATACCAGAGTTCTCCCCGGGTATCATTCAGGTAGCAGAGATGGAAGGATCCACGGCTGTCGATGACCAGGGAATTGAACCTTCCCACATCGTCATCCGTCGTTTCGACCGGGATGGAGATCCATTGGGAGATCAAGAAATCGCGGTAGGCGATCATCAGGTCTCCCAGGAGGGAGTTATAATAGACGATGTAAGGGGTTCCGTCGGAGCCCAGGGCCAGGGAGGTAGAATAATAAACGCTCTGTCCCAGGCCCATGGTAACCGTTTCCGCTATTGATCCGGTGCCGGTGTAAGTTAAAAAACGCAGGTCAAAGGTTCCGGTTTTGATATAACTGATGTAAGTATAACCAGCGGAGTCCAGAGCGATGGAAGTTCCCAAGCCATTGTTCCCTTCCTGGTCCAGGATTTCATTATGCCAGCTTTCCCCGTCAAAATAAGCCAGCTTGAGTTTGCCTTCGGTTTCGTCCCGGTAAGAGATGCGGGGCAAATTATCCGGCGTAAGCGCCAGGGAAGTATAGGTGCCGACGTCGCCAACCTGGTCAATGATTTCCACCCGCCAGCGGTTTTTTCCCCCCTCTCCCTCTTCCAGGCGGGCGTAACGAAGATCCCCATTCAACAAATCGTAATAGCTGAGATGAGGCCAGTCGTTGGAATCGAAAGCTAGAGAGGTATAATATCCCACTCCGCCTCCCGTTCCCCGATCGATGATCGTGCTGGGGATGGACCGGAGGAGATACGGGTCATTTATACTGCCCGGGGTGGGGGTTTCCTGACAGGGACAGGCGGGGCAGAGTTTTTCTCCGGACGCGGGACCGCTCACCCCGGAGGATGAACAACCCGGGAGAAACGCGCCGAGCATCATGGCGAAAACGATGAGGAAGACAATAACCCGGGGGGAGTTTTTCACATTTATATAAATATCATAGTATTTAGACAAAGCAACCGGGGTTTGACCTGGACCTCATCCTTGATTAAAAATGTATTATCGGGGGTAAAAAGGATTGGAAGTTACCGAGAAAATACTGGGGTTCTTGCAAGAGTGGGCCAAGGCCGTTCGCGCCTATAACCTTTACCCCCAGGGGCATCCCACCCTGGCTTCCTTCGCGGGAAGCCTCTCCCGGTTTTTAACCGAACTGGCCGAGGCTGGATGCTCTCCGCTGGAGCTGGAAATCGGCCGGGCGGGTTTCAAATACCACGGCCAGCGAATCTCCTCCACGAGCCCGGCCGTTTTCGGTTTGCTCAATCATCTCTATCAACGCCGCCTGCAGCGGATTACCTTCCTGCCGGCCCTGAACGCCGAGATCATTCACGAGTTCCTCCAGGTTATTTCGTTGAGTGAAACCGAAATCCGCTCTCTCGGTGGGGTGAAGGCGATCTGCGGGCTCCGCAAGATTTCCGGCGTCGAGGTGACCGAGGTCAGCTACCAGGAGGTCCTGCCCGACGAAGATCGCCTCAGGCTGGAAGTACAGGAAACTCTAGCTCCGCCGGAGGAGTTCGTGGCTGAACCTGACCAGGATGAGCGGACCAAGCTCCAGACGCTTTTACGGGAATTGGATCGGGAAGATAACCTCGCCCGGGCCGGAGCGATTATATCCGAGTTTACGGAAATCCTCCGCCCGCTCTTGGGATTGAACCGGAGGGAAGCGGTGATGCAGGCGCTGGAGGGGCTGGTCGAGCTTTCCACCCGGCCGATGAATACGGCGGAAAAAATGGCTTTCTTCACCCAGAGTTGGGGGCCGATTTTAAACCGCTCGACCCTGGAGTCCCTGTACAACTGGCTGGTCAATCCCCCGGTCATTGAGTTGGGGTTGGTTTCCCGGATCCTCGCGGCCGCCGGCCCGGGGATCCTGCCCCAGTTGCTCGCGGTTCTTCTCGAGGTCCCCCGCCCGCTTCTGCCCGATTCCCCCGGGCTGAGATTGCTGACCGTTTTCCCGGAAGACGAAATCATCCAAATCCTGGCCGAGAGGATCCGGTCTTCCCCCGCCGCTCAGATTGCCTCCGCTTTGTTCCTGATGAGTCTGGTCGGGAAGGAAAAAGTCGTCCCGAACCTGCGGGAGTTGCTCTCTCGTCCCGAGGGGATGATCCAACGGGAGGCGGTTTCCTGCCTGTCCCTGATCGGCGGCAAGAACGCCGCGAGGATTTTGATGAATTATTTCTTCAATGCCCCAGCGGAACAGAAACCGCAGGTTCTCGCGGCTCTGGGATCGATGCCCCCCGACGAGGTTTTCCAATTTCTCACCCAGATTCTTTTGGGCGACTCGCCCCCGGTTCTGAAGAAGAGCGCGGTCACGGCTTTGGGGAACCTGGGGGATCGGAAGGCCATTCCTCTTCTGATCAAGGTTTTATCCCGGCGGGGTTTTTCCCGGCGCTTGCCTTCGGAACTGCAAAAGGAGGCGGCTTCCGCGCTGGCGGGAATCGGCGGAAAAGACGCTTTCCATTTCCTGCTGCAGGCCTTGGAGAAGCGGGCGTTTGCCGATCCGGACGCGTTTTGGGAGGCTTTAGGCGGCTGGGAGGAAAAAATCGGGCTGCTCGATGGAAATTGAGATCTATTACAAAATAATAAACGCCTTTGCCGGGGCGATCCGGAATCTCTCCTATTATCCTTCCGGGCATCCGGCCCTCCTCCGCCAGATCCAGGTGGTGCTCTCCCTGCTGGCTCCACTTTGGGAGGAGGGGGATGTCAGTATCGGGGTGGCCGAGGGGGTGATCGTGTTCAACCGCGAACCCCTGTTCAAGGAAAGCCCGGCGGGGGAGGAATTGAAAACCCGCTTTACGGAGAGGGGGATCGGCGGTTTGGCCTTCCGGCGAGGGGTGACCGCGGAGGAACTTTTCGCCCTCAGCCGGATTCTCTCCCAGGACCCGATCCAGTTCCAGGCTCTCGGGGGATTACTCGGGCTTTTCCGGAAGTCCAACATCGAAAATATTGTCCCGGTCGAGATTGAGGCGGTCGAAGACAAGGCTAAACGGGTGTATCACTCGGCCCGGGATATCGTGGTCAAGGTCATGAATGACGCCCGCCTGGGGGTGATCCCCAAGGTGGAGACCGTGGTTAAGACCATTGAACAAATGGCGGACATCATGATTTCCGACCGGAATGCGATCCTGGGCCTGACCATGCTTTCTTCCTATGACAATTATACTTTCAACCACAGCGTGAATGTCGGGATCCTGTCCCTGAGCCTGGCCCAGCACCTGGAGCATTCCGAGGCGATTCAGCTGGAGGTGGGGGTGGCCGGTCTTCTGCATGATATCGGGAAGACCTTTACTCCCCTGAGTGTTTTAAACAAGCCCGGCCCCCTCTCAGACGATGAGTGGGAGGTCATCCGGCGGCACCCTTCGGATGGGACCGAACTGATCGAAAGGATGGAAGGCCATCCCCCGGGGGCTTCTACCATCGTCCTGGAACACCACATGGGATACAATCTCCGGGGATATCCCCGGCCTTCCGGGCCCGGTCATAAAATGCATCCCGGAACCGGGATCGTGACCATTTCGGATTGCTACGATTCCATGACCACCCTGCGCGCCTATCAGGAAAGAATGGAGCCCCGGGAGGCTCTGAAGAAAATGAACGGTCTGGCGGGGAAGCATTTTGATCCGAACACACTCAAGAGCTTTATTCAGATGCTGGGGATCTATCCGATCGGGAGCCTGGTGCGCCTGAACAGCGGTGAAATCGCCTTGGTCACGGGGGTGGAAGCCGGGGATCCCAATCATCCCCGGGTGAAGATTGTCACCGATCGCGAGGGGAAAAAGCTCACGGAGTACCAGGAGATGAAGCTGACCGAGGATCCACAGGGCCGGCAGATTATCACGACCGTGGATTTCATGGCCAAGGACTTGGAAATGTCCCCCTGAACGGAACGGGGAGCGAGAACCAGCAAACCGTTAGCCGATTACGGCGCGGGAAAAAAATTACAATGGTTTTTGACGCGATAATCCTGGGAGGTGGACCGGCGGGCTTGACCGCGGGGATTTATCTGTCCCGGGGGGGGAAAAAAACCTTGATTCTGGAAGGCCTGGAAGGCGGGGTGGCCTCCCGAATCGAGAGGGTGGAGAATTATCCCGGATTTCCGGAAGGAATTTCCGGGATGGATCTCCTCGCCCGTTTTCGGGAACAGGCCGCGGTCTTCGGGGCCGAAATCCGCAGCGAGGAGGCCACCGCTCTTAAGGATGAGGGGAGCGAGAAAAAAGTCCGGATGGACCAGGAGGTGTTAACCTCTCGGAGCGTGATCATCGCCATCGGCACCAATCCCCGGCGCCTGAATATTCCCGGGGAGGCGGAGCTCTTCGGCCGCGGGGTTTCCTACTGCGCCACCTGTGACGGCCCCCTGTTCCGGGGAAAACCGGTGGCCGTCGTGGGCGGCGGGGACTCGGCCGTTCATGAGGCCCTGCACCTGGCGGGTCTGGCCTCCCGGGTTTACCTGATTCACCGGCGGGACCGGTTGCGCGCCGAGCACGTCGCCGGGGAGCGGGCGCGTTCCCATGCCCGGATCGAGATCGTCTGGGATTCGGTTCCGGAACGGTTCGCCGGCAGCGGGTTTCTGACCGGGATCGAGGTCCGGAATAAAAAAACCGGGACGGCCAGGACCATCGAGGCGGCGGCGGTATTTGTCAGTATCGGGACCAAGCCTCGAACCGATTTTCTCCGGGGTGTCTTGGATTTGGATCCGGAGGGATTTATATTAACAAAAGAGAATCTCGAAACTTCGGTTCCGGGGGTGTTCGCGGCCGGCGATGTCCGGGTCAAGGAATTCCGCCAGATCGTCACGGCGGTGGCGGAGGGAGCCTTGGCCGCCCACGCGGCGGAAAGATACTGCGAATGAGTCATCCCGGAGAACCGCTATCTCCGGGTGAAGGTTGAGAGTCCAGGGAGGAACAGCATGAAAACCGAGGCGTTAAAAAGGGTATACCTTTTCCAGAGTCTGAAAAACACCGAACTCGAGCTGATCCTTTCGATCGCCCGCCGCTGGAAATTTACCGCCGGCCAGGCCGTCTTCCGGGAAGGGGATGAGGGGGATCGGTTTTACCTGATCCTCTCGGGGGAGGTGCGGATCTCCAAGCAGGTCCCCGGGATCGGGGAAGAAGCCCTGGCGGTGCTCAAGCCCGGGGATTTCTTCGGGGAAATGGCCTTGATTGACGACGCGCCCCGCTCCGCGGACGCGATCTCCAACCAGGAAACCACCCTCCTCGGGATCGAACGGAAGGATTTTGAATCGCTTCTTTTCCTGAACAAGGACCTGGCTTACGCGGTCCTCTGGGCCTTTTCCCGGACCCTCTGCCAGAGGTTGAGGGAAATGAACGACAAACTGCAAGCCATGCTGGCCATGCGGGGAGGTTTTTAAAGCCTAATGAGTCCGGATCTTAATAACCTGATCAAGGGGATTTATCTTTTTTCCAAATCAAATTTAAATGACCAATAACCAAGCACCAATAACCAATAACCAATAACCAAATAATGACCAATGACCAAATCTCAAATTCCAAACTTTAAACTCGAAACCGAGAACCAGATTAAATATTTGTGATTGATAATTAAGGGGTAAAGAGCTCATGCCGATATACGAGTTTCAATGCAAAAAATGCAGGGAAATCACTTCCTTCGTGGAAAAGGTGGACGAGATTAAATTCTTCAGCCGCCGCTGTAAAAAGTGCGGCAGCCGCCGGCTCAGCCGGGTCCTGTCGGCCTTCTCCACCCAGAAGCGGGAATCCAGGTCCGACCTGGTCAACCAGATGCGGCAGATCGGAAATGTCCAGTTCGTTCCCCAGCAGCCGGGGATGATCGGTCCGCCCCCCGGGGGATGTCCCTACGCCCAATCCGCGGAAGATGCGGGGGAGAAAGAGAAAAAACCTTCCCCGCCTTATTCGATTTCCGGGAAATAAAGGGGGAAAGAAGAAGCCGTGAAGCTCGGGAAGGCCAGCCGGTACTTGATCTGGGGAGTTATGATCGGAGGGATGATCCTGGTTCTTTCCTCTCCGGCCTGCTCCCGGGAAAAGAAAATTTCGCCTCCGTCACCGCCGGGAGCCAAAGAAACCTTTTCCCCCGCCGAACGGGATCTGCTCCTCCAACTAGCCCGCCAGACCCTGGTGAACCAGGTAACCCGGGCACCCCTCCCGGAGGTTAAAGAGTCACAGCTTACTCCCCGGCTGAAAGAGGTCCGGGCCTGCTTCGTCACCCTGAACCGGGTGGATACCGGACTGCGGGGCTGCATGGGTTATGTGGTTCCGACCCTGCCCCTGGCTCAGTGCGTGATCGACCGGGCGGTGGCGGCGGCGAGCGAGGATCCCCGCTTTTCCCCGGTCCGGCCCGAGGAACTGCCGCAGATCGAGATCGAGGTAAGCGTGCTCTCCGTCCCGCGGGAGCTGGCTTTCACCGGGGCCCAGGATTTGCTCCGGAAGCTCCGGCCCGGGGTGGACGGGGTGATTTTAAAAACCCGTTACGGAGGGGCCACGTTTCTGCCCCAGGTCTGGGAACAACTCCCCATTCCGGAAGAATTCCTCGGCCACCTCTGCCGGAAGCACGGCGCTCCCCCGGATTGCTGGCGGCAAGATGGGATCCAGGTTCTGACCTACCAGGCCTCGGTATTCAAGGAAAAAAAGTCCCCCCCCGCCCATCCTTAAATAAAATCCTCCCTCTCTCGATAGCGGCCTTGGAAAAAAGGAACAAAATCTAGGGCCAGGTCTTTACCTTGGTATTTGAAATCGAAAGACTTAGCCTTCGACCCGGAAATAGAGCAGGCCCACGCGGTTTTCCGAGGGGATCCGGGTGATTACCGCCTTGATCGTGACGGCCAGGTCGCCGATTACGCCGGTGGAGGAAATCGAAAAGACATCGCTTTTAACCGAAATCATATTCTGCAGGTCCAACCGGGCTTGGGAATCCGGGACGAACTGGCTGAGGAAGTCAGTGATGGAACGGAAAGGCTTATCCTTCCGGTAATCGATAATTTCCTGGGCCCACCCCGGGGTGAAGGATTCATGGAGTGATTCGAGGACCAGGGCCGGAGCGGTATTAATGTTGATTTTTCCGCCCGAACTTTGCTGGGGAAAGACGGTGACCAGGGGGGAACCCAGGGCGTCGATTTTTCTGGCCTCGGGGCCGTCCCCTTCCATCAGGGCGGCATATAGCTGGGGGGTGAACCCCCCGATCAAGCGCAACTCACTGAGAGAATCCAGGGCCCCTTCCTTGGAAGAGTAGGAGGGGGTCAGCCCCAGGTAAAAGTCGGCTTCCGCTCCCTGGGAATCGGTGCCGGTTTCCAGATCCCCATCCGTCCATTCCCGGATGGAATCCACCAGGGCTTCGGCCGGGATCTTGCCGCCCCTTTCGGCGCTGGTGGAAATAATGGTTTCAAACAATTGATAGGCGATCTTACGGGTTTTCACTTCCTCCACCTGGTTAAGATTGATCTTGCCGTTTTCATCCGAGATCTTGATGGCCAGGATTCCATCCCCCACCGGGTAAGAAAAAGGGGTTCCCTGGGCGGCCCAGGACCAGATCTCCTCGATTTTGGTGGGATCCGGAAGGATGCCGCCGGAAAAGTCAAAACTCTCCAGGGGGGCGGAAAAAAAATCCACCTGGCCCTTACGGGAATCGAAGAGCAAAAGATCCGCCGCCGCGTCAATTCCTCCCCGGGCGATGGTATAGGCCTTGAGCTGTTTGGCGAAGCTGTCCGCCATCCGGAGCTGGATCCGGGAATTGTAGGCGAACTCGACCAGGACCACGGCCAGAAGCGAGACGATCAGGACGACTGTGACCAGGGCGAGGCCGGCTTGCTCCCGGGCCAGGATAAGGGGGTGGGGGCCAGAGCAAACTCCGGCTCGGGGCCGGGGATGTGCCTCTCTCTCCGATCCGTCAGACAGAGGTTTTTTCGGCGAAGCCGACAAAATCGTGGGACTGAAAATACCTGAGCTGAAATTAAACATTACAAAACAATTGAGTTCGCATGAAAAAATTCTTGTCATTCCGGGCTTGACCAAGCCTGCCCCGGACTTGATCCGGGGGAATCCAGTCTTTTGATCTGGATCCCCGCCTGCGCGAGGATGACAAAAAGGAGAGACGAGTCCATCCCGCCCTTGGCGGGATGGGAATGAAGATTTTCAAGAAAGAATGAAAAACACTTTGCCTCAACATGTGTTTTTATTTCCGATAAAATCCCCGGGGAATATCCACCAGGGTGCTGAATTGCAGCTCCCGTTTTTCCCGATCCAGGATGGTCAGGGTGACCTCCACCGCTTGGGGTAGGCCGGCCGGGGTTTTAGGCCGGTCGGTGGATTTCCACTCGTCCAGCCATTTGCCGATTCCCTGCTCCTGATAGTAATAGCGGAAATTCAGGGCCCGGAGGTTATCCAGCATGGCGTAGCTGGCCCCCTGGTTGGCCGGGACCGGCCAATGGTAGAGCAGATCCTCCCGGCGGATGAGATAGGTAATATCCTTTTCATAATCAACCCGGCCGAGGTATTCGATCTCGGCGCTTTCACTTTCCAGGCGCTCGGTTTCCTGATCGATTCCGAGGGGAAGGAAGAGAAAATGACTGAGGCTGAAAAACAGCAGGCGGTCCAGGTCCCGGTCATTTTCCCGGGTTTGCTCGCCGTAAAATATTCCCCGGCCCAAAGCGATGTCGATTTTTTCCGTCTGCCAGGGTCTTTCCCGGGCGGGGGTGATCCGCACCCGGGGAGGAGAGGTGAAATAGGCGGAGTTGAGTTCCATGGTCATCCGGTAGAAAACCGTCCGGACACTGTGATAAAGCTCGTCCCGGGATTCCACGTAATCCTTGGTGGCCAGGGAGGCTGAGTAAGTGGTGAAAACAAAGGTCATGATGATGGCCAGGATGGCGAGAGACACCATCACTTCCAACAGGGTGAAGCCCGGCGCCGCCCCGGTCCGGCGGGAGACAGCCCGGCGCGGGGAGCGAAGGAATTTCATCTTCCGATTTCTCCGTATATTCCCGGGGCCACGATCCCGTTCAGGGTATAAAGCTGTTCCGAGCCTCCGGTTTTCCATCTCACCGTGACCCGGATCAGGGAGAGAGGGAGGGGGGGAACCTCCCCGATCGGGAGTTGCAGGGGGATGACTTCGGGCTCCTCGATCTTATAGGCGGGGTAGAGTTTGCTCAGGGCCTGGGGGCGATCCTCGAGCCCGGTAAAACCGCGGAGCTCCATCTCTTTCTCCGTGAAAGCTTCCTTGGCCACCAGGGCGGCGATGGTCAGATCCTTGGAATTCTGGCTTAGAAATACGGTCTGGTTCTGGAGCGAGAGCAGCCCGATCAGGCCGATCGCGAGAATCGTGACCGCGGCCATTACCTCCAGCAGGGTGAACCCGGGCGCTTTTTTCATGGGGCAAACTCGGAAAACTCGAAATAACCCGATCGCACCAGAACCCGGCCGGAGAGGGGGACCAGGAAAATGGAATATTCGCGATCTTTCCTGTTTTTAAGATGAACGGTGGCCGGGTCGGCGTATCCGCCGGGGAAGAAATGCATCTCCACCCGGCCGTCGTGCAGGGCTTCCCGGCTGCCGACTTTGATTTCACTGAAACGAATTCCCGCGGGGAGCTTCCGGCGCTGGATCAGGGACTGGTCTTCGATTTCGAGCATTTGTATTTCCTGGGTCAACGGGTTCAAGCGGGGGGCTTCCACCCAGAAGGTTTGCGAGGCGAGATCGAAAACCAGGGAATAGTAGGTTTTTTTAAAGGCGGCCTCGGAATAGAGATAGCGCATCATGGCCGCGAGCTGGCGCGCCGAGGAACGCAGGTTGAATTCCGTGAGTTCGGAAAATCGGGGAATCGCGATGGAAAACATCAGGGTCATGATGAGCAGGACGACGGAAAGCTCAATCAGGGTAAACCCGGAGCCTCCCAGCCGGAAAACCGGAGAAACCAAAGGCTGGGGACGGGAGCGGGATTTCACCGTGAAGTTCACGGGATGAACCGGGGTAAAAATTTATTGAGATTCAATATTCCAGTTGGTGATGTCGGCGTTTTTCCCCTCTCCCCCGGGCTGGCCGTCGGCAGCGTAGGAGACGATATCGTAGGGGCCCCGGGTTCCGGGAGCGATAAAAACATATTCATGTTTCCAGGGGTCGAGCGGCAACTGGTTGGTGTTGCGCAGATATCCGCCCTCCCGCCAGCAGCAGGGCGCTTCCCCCACGCCGGGTTTTTCCACCAGGGATTTTAATCCCTGCTCGGTGGTCGGGTAGATGGCGCTATCGAGCTGATAAAGATCCAGGGCGGCTTCGAAGTTTTTGATCTGGGCGATGGCCTGGGTTTTGCGGGCTTTATCCACGTTGCTGGTCACGGTTACGCCCACGATGGCAATCAGGATGCCGATGATGGCCACTACCACCATCATTTCGATTAGGGTAAAACCATCTGCCTCATTTTTTATCAGGGGCAGGAGGCCGGGCCCGGAGGGGGCCGGGAATTTTTTCGGTTTTTTCATTTTATCCTCCCTTAACGGATAATACTGCTCATCTGAAAAATCGGGATCAGGATTGAAAGCATGATAAAAAGCACGATCACCGCCATCGCCAGAACGATTACGGGTCCCAGAATCGAGGTCAGACCGGAAACCGTGGTTTCCACTTCGTTATCATAGGCTTCGGAAATCCGGTTTAACATATTTTCGAGTTCGCCGCTCCTTTCCCCCACCGCGATCATGTGGATCACCATCGGGGGGAAAACCCCGCTTTGCCGGAGGGGATCGGCGATGCTGGCCCCTTCCGCGATACTGTCCCGGGCGGCTTCGATGGCGCGGGCGATGATCCGGTTGTTCACGATATTTTTAACGATGTCGAGGGAAGTGAGCAGGGGAATCCCTCCCGCAATCAGGGTGGAGAGGGTGCGGGCGAAACGGGAAACGGCGATCATCCGGGTAATCCGGCCCAAAACCGGGAGTTTGAGCATCAAGCGGTCAAACCTTTCCTGGCCTGCCTCCCGCTGGAGGTAGCTCCGGATTCCGAACCCGAGGGCGATCAGCAGGATCAGAACCCCCCACCACCAGTGGCGGAGGAAGTCGGTGGCGCCAATCAGAATCCGGGTGTAGATCGGGAGGGTCTGACCCATATCGGCAAAAACCTTCGTGACCTTGGGCATCACGAAGGTGGAGAGGGCAATAACAATCAGGCCCATGATCGCGAGGAGAAAGATCGGGTAGGTGAGGGTGGACAGAATGCTCCCGCGGAGCTTGATCTGATATTCCATGTAGTCCGACAGCCGCGAGAAGACGATTTCCAGGGTGCCGCTGGTTTCCCCGGCCCGGACCATATTGGTATACAGGGTGGGGAAGGTCCCCGGGTAACGGGCCATGGCATCGGCCAGGCTGGCTCCTTCATTCACCTTCTCCCGGACCTCGGCCACGACGCGTTTTAAATTGACGTTTTCCACCTGCTCGGTCTGGGTGGTCAGGGCTTCCACCAGGGGCATTCCCGCGGCGATCAAGGTGGACATTTGCCGGGTAAAAAGGGTTACTTCCCGGAGGCTGGCCTTGAGCCGGGTCGGGTGCAGCCGGATCTCCTTCCGGAAAACCGGGGCCTCTTCCCGGGATTCCACCGGGTTCAGCGCGGTTGGGAAAATCCCCTGTTTCCGGAGCCGGGCCCGGGCGGCCTTGGAACTCTCGGCGTCGATCATGCCCTGGACGCCTTTCCCGCCGGAG
>Ga0315289_10005898_pt1 | contig 18009 bp, 16 predicted proteins | sample YL17G11_40_MG_FD_203452 | JGI IMG/M metagenome (GOLD analysis project Ga0315289, IMG submission 203452) | Sediment microbial communities from Yellowstone Lake, YNP, Wyoming, USA - YL17G11_40 | ecosystem: Environmental > Aquatic > Freshwater > Lake > Sediment | place: USA: Wyoming | collected... | reverse complement strand
TTAGTGTTCTTTTGGAAGCTCACAAAGTTCGATGAGCACACCGCTGGAAGACTTGGGATGGATGAAGGCAACTTTTGTGTTATGAGCGCCCGGTCTGGGTTTCTGATCGATCAACGTCGCTCCTTTTTCAAGAAAGGCTTTGACCTCTGCCTCAACATCATCGACCTCGAAACAGATGTGATGGATCCCCTGGCCTTTGGTCTCCAAGAATTTAACCAGTGGAGAATCCGGTTCGGAAGGTTGGACCAGTTCGATATTCGACTCACCGATCTTAAAGAAGCCCACCTTTGTCTTTTGGGCAGTAACCACCTCAACACCTGAGAGGTTGAGGCTCAAGACATTCTGATAGAACTTGGCTGCCTCCTCAAGGTTGTTGACCGCAATGGCAATATGATTGATCTTTTTTAGCATGGCATACTCCTTTTATAATAATCCCCCTCACCCCCCTTTAGTAAGGGGGGGGGAAGGGGGGATTTGAGTCATGTGGTTTTTACGTTTTCTTGAATATATTTGATGATGTCTTCGGTGGAGGAACCGGGTTGGAATATCTTGCAGATTCCAGCCTTTTTCAACTCTGGGATATCATCGACAGGGACGATGCCCCCTCCAAAGACGAGGATATCCGCCGCGCCTTTTTCTCTGAGAATCTGAACAACCTTTGGAAAGAGATTGTTATGGGCACCGGAGAGACTGGAGAGACCTACGATATCCGCATCTTCCTGGATGGCAGCATTTGCAATCTGCTCAGGAGTCTGTCTTATGCCTGTATAGATCACCTCCATTCCAGCATCTCTCAGGGCTCGAGCAATCACCTTTGCGCCTCTGTCGTGACCGTCCAATCCTGGTTTAGCGATGAGCACGCGAATCTTCCGAACCATATAACTATCTCCCTTCCGAATTCGGATTTCGGAATGTAGCTCAGGGCTTCAGCCCTGATGTATCAGCCCTAAAGGGCTGAGTTACATTCCGCAATCTGCAATCCGCATTTGGATTATCGTTCCCGGTATTCTCCAAATACCTCTCTTAAGGTGTCTGAAATTTCTCCCAGGGTGGCATAAACCTTGACCGCCTCTAAAATGGGAGGAACCACATTGTCCGTTCCCTGGGCTGCTTTCTTTAGAACAGCTAAGGTCTCCTTCACTTTCGTGTTGTTTCTTTCTTTTTTGACCCTTGCCAGTTTTTCCTTCTGGTATTGTTCCATCTCAGGTTTGATACGAAGGATATCCCTGAGAGGTTCTTCTTCCATCTGAAACTGGTTCAATCCAACAATGATCCGCTTCTTGTTTTCGATTTCCTTCTGGTATTGATAAGCACTTTCACCAATCTCTCCCTGAATGTAACCCGATTCGATAGCTTTGATGGCTCCGCCCATGGCTTCGATCTTTTCGATATATTCCATCGACTTACTCCCTATCTCATCCGTAAGGGCCTCCACCGCATAGGAACCTCCAAAGGGATCGATCATATCGGCGACACCGCTTTCATAGGCAATGAGTTGTTGGGTTCTCAATGCAAGCCTGACAGAATCTTCCGTAGGCAGGGCATAAGCTTCGTCTCTCGAATTGGTATGAAGCGATTGTGTTCCTCCTAACACGGCAGCCAGAGCCTGAAAGGCAACTCTTACCACATTGTTATCGGGTTGTTGAGCGGTGAGCGAACAACCGGCCGTCTGAGTATGAAACCTCAACATGGACGACTCGTCCCTTTTCGCTTTAAATCGTTCCTTCATGATTTTTGCCCAGAGCCTTCGGGCCGCCCTGAACTTGGCAATCTCTTCAATGAAAGTGTTATGGCAGCAGAAGAAGAAAGCAAGCCTGGATGCAAAGGAGTCTACATCAAGACCTGCCCGAATGGCTGCCTCCACATAAGCAATGCCATCGGCCAGAGTAAAGGCGACTTCCTGGACAGCCGTGCAACCTGCCTCACGCATGTGATAACCACTGATGCTGATGGTATTCCATCGGGGGACGCGGTTTTTACAAAATGCAAAAATATCGGTGACAATGCGCATCGATTCGAGAGGTGGATAGATATAAGTTCCCCTTGCAGCATACTCTTTCAGGACATCGTTTTGTATGGTCCCCTGAAGGACTTCGCTTTTCACACCCTGTTTTTCTGCCACAGCGATATACATCGTCAGAAGGATGGCGGCTGTGGAATTGATCGTCATCGAAGTGGAGACCTTATCAAGAGGGATGCCATCGAAGAGAATCTCCATATCTTTGAGGGTGTCGATGGCGACACCGACCTTTCCAACCTCGCCCTCAGAAAGAGAATGGTCGGAATCGTAACCAATCTGAGTCGGGAGGTCGAAGGCAACACTCAAGCCTGTCTGTCCATGCTCTAAGAGGTATTTGTAACGTTTATTTGTTTCCTCAGGCGTTGCAAATCCGGCATACTGACGCATCGTCCAGAGCCGACCCCGATACATAGTGGGTTGCACCCCTCGGGTGAAAGGGAATTCTCCAGGAAACCCAAGATCATTGCAGTAATCGATATCAGAAATATCCAGGGGCGTATAGAGCCGTTTCAATTCGATATTCGAAGTGGTTTTGAATGAGGGTTCCCGTTCAGGTGCCTTTGAGATCACTTTATTCAGAGTCGTTTTCTCCCACCGCTCAAATTCTTCTCGAATGTTTTTAGCCATGCTTCACCTCATCCTCATAATCCCCCCAACCCCCCTTTAGTAAAGGGGGGCGAGGGGGGATTACAATGGAATATTTCCATGTTTTCGCCAGGGATTGGTATCGACTTTGGTCTTCAAAATATCCAGAGCCTGGATAATTTTGGGACGGGTTTCCTCGGGTTCAATGATTTCGTCAACATATCCTAATTCAGCTGCCTTATAAGGGCTGGCAAATTTCTGTTGATATTCGGAGACCAACTGTTGACGGGTCTCCTCAGGGTCATTGGAGTTCTTGATCTCGTTTCGGAAGATGATATTGACCGCACCATCTGCCCCCATAACGGCAATTTCGGCTGTTGGGTAACAGTAATTGATATCCCCTCGGATATGCTTACTCGACATCACATCATAAGCCCCACCATAACCTTTGCGGGTGATGATCGTGATCTTCGGAACCGTAGCCTCACAGAAAGCATAGAGAAGTTTGGATCCGTGTCGGATAATGCCCCGTTCCTCCATATCAATCCCAGGGAGAAACCCTGGGACGTCAACGAAGGTTATGATGGGAACATTGAAACAGTCACAGAAGCGGACGAATCGGCCCGCCTTGACCGAAGAATCTGGGTCAAGAGACCCAGCCATCCAGTTGGGCTGATTGGCAACGATGCCCACAGGCATTCCATTAAAACGAGCAAAGCCGACGATGATATTCTTTGCCCAATCCTTCTGCACCTCAAGGAAAGAGCCGTTATCCACTACCGGCAAGATCACCTTTCTCATATCATAGGCTTTCTTTGAATCTTCGGGTACAGCCGTCTTTAACGATTCGTCCATTCGATTGGGATCATCCTTGCATTCGATAATAGGCGGTTTCTCTCGATTATTCTGAGGGAAAAAGCTGAGCAACTCTTTGATGAGGCGTATGGTATCCTCGTCATTCTCTCCTGCAAAATGAGCCACTCCACTCTTTTCCATATGGACTTTAGACCCTCCTAAGAGCTCAGAGGTAATGGGTCTTCCGTCTGCGGTTTCTGTCTTTTTTAGAGCTGCCCTGATCACATCGGGTCCGGTGATATGCATGTAGCTTGTCTTTTTGGTCATTAAAATGAAGTCGGTCATAGCGGGGGAATAGACCGCACCCCCTGCACAAGGTCCCATGATGGCAGAGATTTGAGGGATGACTCCGGAGGCGAGGACATTCCTCAAAAAGATGTAGGCATAACCAGCGAGGCTCTCTACGCCCTCTTGAATTCTTGCCCCACCAGAATCGTTTAGGCCGATGACCGGGGCCCCAGTCTTCATGGCGAGATCCATCACCTTACAGATCTTTTCCGCAAAGGCCATGCCCAAAGCTCCACCGAATACAGTGAAATCTTGAGAAAAGACGAAGACCAGACGTTCTTCAATCTTTCCATAGCCAGTGACGACCCCATCCCCAAAGAATTTCTTTTTCTCCATTCCAAAATCGGTACAGCGATGAGTAACAAAACGGTCGAGCTCAACGAAAGTCCCCTTATCAAGGAGAAGATCGATTCTCTCACGGGCAGTCAGTTTTCCATCCTTATTCTGCTTATCGATTCTCTCCTGCCCCCCTCCTAAGAGGGCTTCTTCCCTTCTCTTTTCCAGTTCCTTTCGAATAGCTTCGATAGACCTCATGAATGATCCCCCTCTCTCTTAGAAAATATCAGTGTAAATTGCAAAATTAGTCCCGCCGCTGTGGGACAAAATTCTCAATATCAAATCCCTCCAACCCCCCTTTTCTAAAGGGGGGCGAGGGGGGATTAGTCGTTTTTGATTTGCAATTTTCAATGTTTTTTCAATTCACTGGCCATTATCTTTTCGGCTACGGAGTATGGGTCTATCCGACGGTTTATCAGGTCATCGATGATTTTCTCCCATTGTCCCTCTTTTTCTATTTTTTCAATGAAATAAGACATGATCTCGGTCTCAAGGATCTCTAAGAAAGTTTTCTTTGTCCTTTCCCTCAACTTCTTTTCTAAACCTCGACCCTGCTCCAATGCCTGCTTATGGCGGTAAATTCCGTAGACTAATTCAAAAATCCCTTTTCCTAAGATCGCCTCCGTCTTAAAGATTGGAGGTTCCCATTCATCGTCCCTTTTCCTGCCCATTTCGAGGACCATCCGGAGATCTCGTTCCATCTTATCTGCCCCTTCCCGGTCACATTTATTGATGACAAAGAGATCTCCAATTTCGATGATCCCTGCCTTAATGGCTTGAATATCGTCCCCCATGCCAGGAACTAAAACGACAATTGAAGTGTGGGCCGTGTTAACAATCTCCACTTCATCCTGACCGACTCCCACGGTTTCGACCAGGATGATATCCTTTCCCATGGCATCCATCACATTGACAATATCTTGAGTGGAACGGGAGAGACCTCCCAAACATCCTCGGGTCGCCAAGGAACGAATGAACACCCCTTCGTCTGTGGCATGGCGCTGCATCCGGATCCGATCGCCCAGGATCGCTCCTCCGGTAAAGGGGCTGGTAGGATCGACCGCAACAATCCCGACCGTCTTTCCTTCCTTACGAAAGATGTCCACCATCTTATCCACGATTGTGGATTTGCCAGAGCCAGGGGGTCCTGTAATCCCTACGATGTAGGCTCTTCCTGTTTTGGGATAGAGTTCTTTGAGTGCTTCCAAGGCTGTAGGGATTCGATCGTCGATGTCCCTCATCAATCTTGAAGCAGCCCGAATATCACCTTCCAAAATGCGCTTGGCAAAGCTCATCGCTGGATTAAAGTAACAAAAAAAATTGGAAGAAGCAACAAAAAAATGCTTGACAAAAAAAATTAACTTATATAATGAAGTATAACGAATGTTCGTTTTATTAATCTCAAGGTAATAAATATACGAAATGAAAAAATTGCTGGCAAGAAGTATTCCAACAAATATAAAAAATAAGTCCTTAGTCGAAAAAAGACGTCAACAAATTTTTGAAGCGGTAGTTAAGCTAATTTCAAAGAAGGGATATCACAGAACAACCCTTAGAGAAATTAGCAAAGAGAGTGGCATAGCATTGGGGAATCTATATGATTATATCAGCACGAAGGAGGATATTCTTTATATTATACAAGAGAAGGCAACTCAAGCAGTAACGGAAGCTATCTCTAAGGATAATGGGGGTAACTTTAATCCTGTAGAGAAGTTGGAGAGGTTAATTAATTCAGAATTAAATGCGATGAATAAATATCAAGACTTAATTATGATTATTTACCAAGAATCCCATGCAATGTTTAAAGAAACACTTCATTCCTTGCTCCGTAGTGAAAGGGGCCATGTGGAACAATATGAAAAGGTGATTAGGGAAGGGATAAAAAAGGGTTTTTTTAAGCCACGTAACGTCAGGATGTTAGCTAATATGATCAAAATGCTTATCGATGCCTGGATTATTAAGCGTTGGGATCTAAGAAAAAAAGTTAGTTTAGAAGAAATGAGACAAGGTATCTTAGATATTGTTTTTGAGGGAATCATTAGGCATAGATAAACGTAAGATTTGCTTTGAGATGGGGAGACGGCACAGTATTATATTTTTAATCTTTGAAGCCTTAAAATATGTGATCAGCCAAAAATCTAAATGGACAGCAGTGAAGAGATAAATGGAGGGATTAATTAATGAGTAAAAAGGTAGCTATTGTTGGTGTAGGCATGGCGAATTCGGGTACAAGTACAGTTCCATCATGGGAACTCTTTGCTGGTGCGGCACTTGAAGCTATCAAAGAGGCAGAGATTGATCTGCTACAAATACAGGCACTCCACCTCGGCAATGCCTACAGCTCGTTTACAGAAATGCAAACAAACATGGCTCCGCTGGTACTATCGACGATTGGCATTGATAATAACATTCCTTCGATCCGGTACGAAGCGGCTTGTGCTAGTGGTAGTATTGCATTCCGTCAAGGTTATTTAAATATACTAAGTGGGATGTATGATGTGGTGTTAGTTGGTGGAACAGAAAGACTTCGCGCAATATCTGGGAGTATGGTCCAGCAGGCCATGGCGACCTCCATGGATATTGCTGAACGCAATGTGGGACTTACGTTTGCCGCTTACTGGTCGTATGTAGCTAAGGCATATGCGCGCAAACACCATCTAAGTGACTCAAGGCTTCAGGAGTTCTTAGCCAAAATTTCTATCAAAAACCATTACCATGGAGCATTTAATAAGAAAGCCCATTTTCAGAAAGAGATTACTTTGGAAGATGTCATGAATAGCACGATGGTGGCTCCACCGATAAAAATAATGGATTGCTGCCCTTTTTCTGATGGAGCAGCGGCCTTGGTGTTGTGTTCCGAAGAGATAGCCAAGGGACATCGGAATCCTGTCTGGATTGTAGGTTCAGGGCAGGCTTCGGGCAGATTCCCCATCGCAGATCGGACAGACCTTTCGACTAACCCAGCGATCATAAAGGCGGCAGATGAAGCTTATAAGCAGGCTGGAGTTGGGGCCAAGGATATCGACGTTGCGGAGCTCCATGACTGTGTCAATATCCACGAAGTCATTTGCCTTGAAAATTCAGGACTCTTCAGGGAGGGTGAGGGAATTTATTCTGCTGAAGAAAGACGCACTTACTTTGACGGGGATGTTCCCGTGAGCCTGTCGGGTGGGCTGAAATCGCGGGGACACCCCGTGGGAGCCACAGGGGCCTACCAGCTTTGTGAGATTACTCAGCAGCTTCGCGGTGATTTCAAGGGGAAACGGGCGAAGGAGCCTGAAATAGGTATGACTGTCAATGTAGGGGGGACAGGTGCAGTGGTTACTGTAACGATTCTTAGAAGAGGGGGGTGAGAGAGGCCATGGTTGAATTTGATAAACTACAGCTACCGGAATGCTTCAGCTGCAATAAGTGCGGTTACCGCAGCGGAGCTTTGAAGGCAGTTTGCCCTGGATGTGGGAGTGAAGGAATGGTTATGCAGGGCGGCATAGAAAAGGGGGAAGTTGTAGATTTCGTTCCTGTGGCTTACCCTCCAGAGAACCTAAAACACTTGGGTGAGTACGTAAGTGTGCTTGTGAAACTTGATAATGGATGTCAAATTTTTGGTATTGTTTTGGAAAACCCTGATCTTGTCAAGATTGGTACTGCCGTTGCCGTATCCAGTTTTAATCATCAAACTAAAGAACTGTTTTTTAAGACGATATGAAGGAAAGATAAAATGTTACAACAAAACTTTGCGTATATTTTGGAAAAAAAAGCATTTCTTCACCCCAAGGATATTGCTATTGCAGAAGCTTACAACTCCAAAACTTACACCTACGATGATCTCTGTCATCGATCAAGTAGACTGGCCAACGCTCTTAAGGACGCAGGCGTTGAGAGAGGCGACAGAATATCGTGTCTGACAGCTAATTCTGTTGAATATATTGATATATTCATGGCTGCAGCGAGGCTCGGGGCGCTTTTGAACCCACTTAACTATCGACTGGCACCCTTTGAGATGATAAAAATTGTAAATGATGCAAAACCAAAGGTTTTTATTTTTGATGCCGAATTTGGCAGCGCAGCTCAAGAGATTGCTGCGGCAAATCCTGACTTTAAACTTATACTATATTTCGGCAACGGTGAATTTAAATGGGCAAAGAGAATGGAAGAAATCCTTAGCCAATATACGGAAGTTGGTCCTGAAATCGTTGGTGATTCTGAAGATCCCTTACTTATGCTTTACACTGCTGGATCTACGGGGAGGCCCAAGGGTGTACCGTTGAAACAGACCAACCTTTTTTTTAATTCCATCAACTGGATCCTCGACGTTGGAATTACAAAAGAGGACTATACCTTAACCGTGATCCCTCTATTTCACATTGGCGGCCACATGCTCTGGACATTACCTCATCTTATTGTTGGGGCAAAGATACTTCTGCAGCGGCGATTTGAGCCTGAGACAACGCTACGCCTGTTGACTCAAGAAAAAATTACGAATGTTTATTTTATACCGGCGATGGCCAAAATGATCTTAGCCCTCCCAAATTGGAAAGAGTACGATCTGAGTAGGTTACGTTTTATCGGGGCGGGGGGTGAACCGGTGCCAGAAAGGGTGACGAATGCCTTCGGCGAAATCGGCATACCGGTGCTCAACTCTTACGGGCTTACTGAGACTTCAGATGGCACGACGACCATACGACCAAGGGATGGGTTAGGGAAGCCTGCAAACTGCATTGGCAAGCCGCTCACTCTGACAGATGTCAGAATTGTGGATTCACAAGGTCGCGATGTCGGAGTGGGAGTCGAAGGGGAGATTCTGCATAGGGGTCCATCGGTTGTGAACGAATACTGGAATAGACCTGAAGAGAGTTCTAAAGCCTTCCGTGACGGTTGGCTGCATACAGGGGACCGGGCAGTCAGAGACGAAGCGGGGTTTATCCATTTTCTTGGGCGTAAGGATGATATGATCATTACCGGAGGTGAGAATGTTTACCCTGCTGAGGTGGAAGAGGTAATTTTGGGTTATCCAAAGGTGGCGGATGTAGCTGTTATAGGCATGCCAGATGAAAAATGGGGCCAAACAGTTAAAGCAATTATTGCTCCAAAAAGTGGTTCAGACATTGACGAACAAGAGATCCTTGACCACATCAAAACAAGGTTAAGCGGTTTTAAACGACCCCGCATCATTCAGTTTGTAGAATCTTTACCAAAGATCGGGAGTGGCAAGTTGGATAGAGTAACGATAAAGAATATGTATGGGATGAAGATAAAATGACAGGAGCCATCGTTAATGTGAACGGTGGGTTATTCTAAGTTTGGCTGAGTGGACCTGGGATTGATTTTCAGCACAAAAGTACCTTCCAGGGCAAAGACTCCTTGTGCTGTCTTTGGACCAGGAAGCCCTAGTACTGTCCACATGACTGACGAATACTTAGAGCCGACCGAAGATCTGATCATAGCGACCAAAACCTTGGTGTTGACACTGGGGGACTGGTGTGGAATCGAGCTCATCCAAAAGAAAATTTTCGTCAAGTCAAGAGATGAGAAAGGAAAGGAATTATGGAAAATGTAAAATCTAAAACAGAAAAAAGCGTTGTCGCCATCACTCGGGGGGGTAGGTGGGAAGCCAAAAAGGTAATAAAGAAAGGCCTGGACCTCATCGGTGGCATTAACAGTGTCGTCAAAAAGGGCGATATGGTACTACTGAAGCCAAATCTGGGGTATCCCGAAGCACCGGGTATGCCTCCTTGGACTTGCACCACTGATGCAATGGTTCTTGCCGCACTTACGGAGCTTTGCTTTGAAGCTGGTGCGAAAAAGGTGAGAACTGGCGATATGCCTGCGCATCATGTCAGGGCATCCTATATGCTCGCTTCTACAGGTGTCCAGCAAGCTGTTGAGAAAGTTGGGGGAGAAGTTGTATGCCTTGATGAAGAACCTTTCATAACCAGGGAGGTACCTGGAGGCATTCTGCTAAAGAGGCAAGCCCTGCCCAAGCCTATTCTGGATGCGGATGTAATCATTAACGTTCCCAAGGTAAAGCCAACCCGCGTCGGTAAATGGACACTGGGATTTAAGAACCTCTTTGGTCTCGTTCCTCACGAAGAGAGGATGGAGAGGCACCGGGTGCCGGAGCACTTTTACGTACTGACTGACTTATACAAAATTGTAAAGCCAGCATTGACAGTAATGGATGGGTTTGTCATTCAAGAAGGGCTGGGGCCCCGAATGGGCGACCCAATAGATTTTGGGGTGGTTATAATGGGTAAAGACCCAGTCGCCACTGAAGCAGTGACAGTGTTAGCCATTGGTCATGAGCCGTATGAGCAGATGGTTCTACCTATTGCTGAGAAACAAGACCTTGGCACAATGGATTTGAAGAAGATAGAGATTAGAGGCGAAAGCTTAGAGTCGGTACGGAGGTATACCAAGGTGTCACCCGGCGATTTGTGGCTCAACATGTCGCCAAATGTCGTGGAATATTTCGGAGGTGCTTGCTGGGGATGTGGATTCTGGATACAGTACACACCGTATCCCTGGGAAATTGACAAGAATAAGAAGTATGCACTGATTGTCGGCAACAGGCCAAGACTTCCCGATAAATTCACCGAGGATGAAATCATCGTGATGGGCACCTGTGCTACCCGCTCCAGAAGCCAAATCTTGAAGGCTTGTCCCGAAGGCATGACTCCGCGCTTTATAGGTGGCTGCCCGCCTTACTGGCAGCGTGCTCACGGATACTATGAATATCATAAGATCGACCAGATGCCTAGGGCTCCTAAAGCCAACTTTACAGACATGTAAGTGTCTAACAATAGGCTATCAGTTTCAACGTGGGTTGCTTTGAACATGCTTGTCGTTGAACGGAGGTTGATAATAAATGGACGAAGTTAGTTTGACTATCGATGATGTCAGAGTTGAAACAGAGAGGGGAGCCACTGTACTGCAGGTAGCGCGAGAGGTAGGTATCTACATTCCAACCCTATGTTCCCGTCCCGACTTATCGCTACCCCTTGGAGGTTGCCGACTCTGTGTTGTAGAGGTTGAGGGAGGAGAATCTCGGTTCCCCACCTCATGCACTACCCTTGTTGCCGAAGGCATGATTGTTCGCACGAATACACCATTGGTTCAAGAAATTCGGCGTCAAAACCTAGGAGCTGTTCTCGCTCCTTTACCTTCCCCAAGACTCAAGCGGACAGAATTAAAAAAGCTTGCCAACTATATAGGAGTGAGAGAGGAAGACTTACCTCCTTATGTAGGTAGAAACCTTCCCGTTGACCAGAGTGAACCTCTTTTTGAACTGGACCACAATCGGTGTATATTGTGCGGGCTGTGCGTGAGAGCATGTAAGGAGGTACGAGGGGTTGGGGCTATTGGCTTTGTTTTTCAGGACGGGAGGTTGGCGATAGGCCCTTATCCTGCCCCTTCGCTTGACGAGAATGGGTGCAGGTTCTGTGGCGCTTGTGTCGAGGTTTGTCCCACTGCCGCACTGACGTATAAAATTGGCGAGTTGCCTGGAGAGGAGGCTGGCGCTGCTCCCTGCACCTACACCTGCCCGGCGGGGATAGACGTTCCCCGTTATGTTCGCCTTGTGAGTCAACGGAGGTTTGCTGAGGCGGCAGCCGTAGTCCGCGAGAAGGTCCCCTTTCCAGGGGTGCTGGGGCAGGTCTGCCCGCATCCGTGCGAGGAAAAATGTTTGCGGAGTCAATTGAATGAACCCGTTTCAATAGCTGCGCTAAAGCGCCTCGCCGCTGAACGGGATACTCATTTCTGGCGTACCACATCAAAGGTGGCTAAACCTACCGGGAAGCGGGTGGTAATTGCAGGTTCGGGTCCAGCAGGGCTTACTGCGGGTTATTACTTGGCAAAGCTCGGACACGGAGTAACAGTCTTTGAAGCACTTTCCAAGGCGGGGGGGATGATGCAAGTAGGTATTCCCGAATACCGCCTACCTCGGACAGTGGTCATTCCCGAGATAGAAGAGATTAAACGAGTGGGAGTTGAGATAAAGACAAACACTAAAGTTGAGCGTATTTCTGAGCTTCTCAAAGAGGGGTATGATGCGGTCTTGCTTGCTGTAGGGGCACATAAAGCCCTTAAACTGGATGTTTCTGGTAAGGGGAACAAGGGAGTCATAGAAGCCATATCGCTTTTACGAGATCTAAATCTGGGCAAAGAGATTAAATTACGTGGGAAGGTAGGGGTGATTGGTGGTGGGAGTGTTGCCGTAGATGCCGCCAGGGCTTCACTGCGAATAGGAGCAAAAGAAGTTCAACTCGTTTGTCTTGAATCTCGAGAAGAGATGCCTGCCTACGAGGAGGAAATTCGGCAAGCAGTCGAAGAAGGTGTTATTCTCAACTGCTCGTGGGGAGTAAGGCGGATTGTTGGTGATGGCAAGAAAGTTAGTGGATTCGGTTGTATTCGTTGCATATCAGTTTTCGATGATAATGGGAAATTCAATCCAAACTTTGATGAGACTAAACAAAGGTCTTTTGAGATAGACACATTGATAGTAGCTATTGGTCAAGTCCCAGATTTGTCTTTCCTTGGACAGGGGAGTAAGGTGCAATCTACCAAGGCAGGAACAATAGAAGTTAGGGACAATTTGGCAACGAATATGGATGGCGTTTTTGCTGGTGGCGATGCAGTAAGCGGGCCAAGCTCGATTATTGAAGCTATTGCTATGGGAAAGAAAGCAGCAAGCTCTATTGATAAGTACCTTGGAGGTGAGGGCATCATCAGCGAAAAATTGGTCGAGGTAGAAGAGGCTAGCCCATGCCTGGGTCCATGGCGAGGTTTTGCGGACTTGAGCCGTGTCCAAATGCCGTGCTTACCAGTCAAGCAGCGGATGGATTTTGTTGAAGTAGAGACTGGTTTCACTGAGCAGATGGCAGTTGAAGAGGCAAACCGATGTTTGCAGTGTCAGCTCAGGTTCCAAATTAGACCAGTGGAATCTCCACCAGTCAAGTAAGCTTTAGGGAGGAAATGATTATATGGTTCAGAATGAAGTAACGATTGATGAAGAACTTTGCCACGGATGTGGTTACTGCGTGCAATTCTGCCCTCGCGGATGTCTGGATATACCAGGCGAGCAACCGGGACCAATGTATTCTGGATATGAGATAGCCAAGTTTATTAATCCTGAGCAATGTAACGCGTGTGGCATTTGCATTCGGATGTGTCCCTGCGGGGCTATAGAGGTTTATCTCTCTATTAAAGATCCCGGGAAAGCCATAATCCGAGAAAAAGTTGCGGGGATCCCAAGATTACTATCATCCGTAGGCTTTGGGGACTGTGTAGGATGCCAGAAGGCAACCGTTGGTCGCATGATCGCCGATGTTTTAGATGAACTAGGACTTGAGGGCAAGTTCATGGGGCTCGATGCTGTTAGATGCAATTCTTCTTCAGCATTTGGCAGAGATTTTTACATTACTATAGAACGCGAGGATAAACCTGTCAGTCTTCATGGTGTTCGTACCAATGGTATCTCGACAATTGATGTTTATGATAATCCTATTAGTATAGCTTTAGAACTGAAGCGAACTCATCCGGATACTGTAGTATTTGTTGTCCAAGATACTACAAAATTTGACGCCATTGGAATCGACTCATTCGATAATGGACTGATGCGTGGTGAGAACATCACAGTTATAAACTGCAATGAGCTCATCTACAGAGGCGATCCCAGCAAAGAGCAAATAGCACCTCCTGCGAGCCCGGTCAATAGCCCTGAAAGGCGAAATTTAATCATGGGAGAATACCTGTTACATCTCGCCGAACGGGCAGCCACCTTTAGTGGTATTAACTATAGCGCTCGTGGTGCTATTACTTCTCCCGACGACTACGAACGGACAAAGAGCTACATAAGAACCGCCTTCCAGAAACAGACGACGAATACCGGCACCAGCTTTGTAGAGGTTCTTTGTGCTTGCTTTGCTCAAGCCTATGAATCCCCATGGGACACTTTGAAATGGATTCATGAGAAGGTTGTTACTGAGTTGCCTTTGCTTGAATTCAAAAATGTAGACCAAATGAAGCAAGCGAATGAATCTACCCCGCCCGGGGTATAGTTCCATAGGGCTTAGTATGGCATTAAGAAATAATAATAGGGATTCAATGGTTTATTGGTCCAGTCATCCTCCGTGATCTGCGAACGCAGCCAATTAATCACAATCAAAAAAAACTTTAAAGAAAGGAGCACACTTATGAAACACAATAAAAGACTTTTAGCCATTACAGTTGTCTTGATTCTTATTTCAGTACCGATTGTGTCATTCGCACAAACAGTCAAATGGAAGTTCCAGGATACTTATGGGGCTGCGTCTTGGCCTTCTCTGCATCTGAATAAACCCCTGATCGAATGGATTCATAAGGTTACGAACAATAGAATCCAAATCACGTGGTATAATCCTGGGGCGCTGGCATCTGTTGGAGAGACCTATGATGCTTTAAGCAAAGGCGTTTTTGATGCAGCTTCGCTTTATCCTGGTTTTTATACGGGTATCATGCCAGAAGGCAACATCGAACAAGGACTCCCATGGGGGTGGACTGACGCCAAAGCACACACTCTTTCGCTTTTTCAGTTTGGACTTTTCGATCTGATGAAAAAGGTCTATGCCAAACATAACATCCATTTACTGGTTAGCTACCCGATGGGAGATATTTATAATATTGGTACCGCCAAACCTGTCACAAAGTTGGATGATCTTAAGGGAATGAAAATTCGTGCGGTTGGGGTTTATGGTGAATATGTGAAAGCGTTGGGAGCCACCCCCGTTTCCATTCCATACGATGAGATGTACATGGCCTTAAAAATGGGAACGGTTGACGGATTCCTCGCCTCTGCAGGTGCTTTACTTTCCGGGAAGTTAGGGGAGGTGATTCGGTATTACCTTCTCCCAACGACCAACAGCATAGGTTTTGTTGTAGGGGTGAATGAAAAATCTTGGAATGCCCTTCCGGGTGATCTTAAGGATCTTCTTGAAAAAACGGCACCACAAGTGGCTGTGGAGATCTCGGCAAGATATTCGGGGCTGGTGGATAACGGCGTGATTAAGGCATCCAAGGAATACGGTGTAAAATTTGTTACTCTCTCTGAGGCCGACCAACAGAAAGCGATTCAGCTTTCGATGCCAATCTGGGATAACCTTGCAACCAAAAGCCCGGAATCCAAGCAGGCTGTGGATGCGATTAAGGCGACCCTTCAGTATTTAGGAAGAATAAAATAGGAAAGCAATGAAAACTATCGGGGAAAGTCGATGAGAGACGACATTATTCTTACAAGAACAAGCCACCTGGACTGGCAAAATCTTCCAGGAGGGTTCAAATACAAGCTCATTGCTATAGGTGATAGATTCATAACCGGGACGGGGGTTGCCCAGCCTGGTGGCGGCGAAACCTGGCACAAACATACACCGGATGTAGAAGAGACTTATTATGTTTTGAAAGGCAAAGGCAAGATCTGGTGGAAGTCTAATGGGGAAGAACAACTTTTGGAGTTTTCAGAAGGCGATGCGATGTATTTGCCGTATGGATGTGAAAACATGTTCGTTAACACAGGAGATGGGGAACTCTTATTATTATTCAACATTACCAAAGCCAGCAAAATGCGGGAGTGAAAAGACAAAGGAGTATTTGAAGGGTTTATTCCTCTCGATAACCATTTTATTGACGATACTGGCTATATGGGCCATGAACCTTATGAGCAAATGGTGTTGCCCATTGCCGATGAAGCTTGGCCACGTAAGAGGGGGGGCCCACAGATGGGCACTATAAACAAGCTGCTAAATGCGATCGATCTCGTTAACAAATACGTTTACAACGGAGTGGGCCTCCTCTTTGCGCCCTTGACATTAATTGCGGTGTTTGAAGTTGGAATGCGTTATTTATTTAACCGGCCTACCATTTGGGCCTGGGATATTAACTTGCAGCTGTTTTCATTTATCGTAGTATTCGGAGCTGGGAACACCCTTTTCCAGGGCGGTCATGTTGTTATGGATATTTTCATTAGTCGATTTTCAAAGAGGGCAAGACTTAAAATTAATATGGCTGTGTACGTTGTCTTTTTCTTCGCCATGAGTTTGATTTTGTGGGAACTAACTTCATTCGCCTGGCGGTCCTTGCTCCTGCGGGAAAGGGTATCTACCCTTTTTGCCCCTGTGGTATACCCCCTGAAGATCGGCATTTTTATTGGAGTCAGTCTCCTTTTCCTCCAGGCAGTCAGTCTCTTTGTTCGGGATCTCATTACTTATGCAACAATGTCCAAGGAGGGTAAACGGGGATGAGTATTGCCTTAATTACAGCAATCGTTGTTCTTGGTTTTTTCGCACTCATGCTTCTTGGCCTCCCGATTGCTTTCTGCCTTATTTCCAGTTCTGTTATCTTCACTCTTCTTTTTTGGGATCCTCAGGCCCTTTACGTTGTCCCCACCACCATATTTTCTCAAAGCACGAAGGAGGTGTTTCTTGCTATCCCGTTATTCGTTTTCTTGGCAGCCGTATTAGAGCGTTCTGGCATCGCAGAAAGCCTGTACGATATGTTCTATAAATGGGTGGGACGGTTGGGTGGAGGGTTAGCTATTGGGTGTGTACTCATTTGTACAATAATAGATGCAATTTCAGGACTCGGAGCAAGCGGTATCGTAACAATAGGAAGCCTTGGCCTCAAGGAGATGTTCAAGCGCCGTTACGATAAACACCTGGCCATCGGATGTATCGCGGCCGGATCCGCCCTGGGACCTCTCATACCGCCAAGCGTTATCATGATTATTATCTCCGGCTTTACAGGTCTCTCTGTAGGAAAGCTCTTTGCTGGAGGACTTTTTCCCGGCCTCTTGTGTTCGGCAGGATTTATTATTTACATTGTAATCCTTTGCGCTCTCAAGCCAAACATGGGCCCGCCCATTCCCAGACATGTAAAGGTGACGTGGAGTGAGAGACTGATTTCACTCCGCGCTGTAATTCTCCCGGTATTTCTTATACTCTCTGTGATGGGAAGCATTTATACTGGCATTACAACACCGACAGAAGGTGCAGGAGTCGGGGCTTTTGGAGCCTTGATCTGCGCAGCGATAAATCGCAGACTTACGCTGAAGTCTCTCTACGAAGCTGGCAGAGCCTCCGTAAGGACCACTTGCATGGTAATGTGGTTGCTAATCGGGGGAAGCCTTTTTTCGTCTCTTCTTAATGCTATCGGTGTACAGGAATCTGTTTCACAGATTCTTAAGGGGATTGAAACGCAGTACGGGTCTATGGGTGTTCTGGGAATAATGATGATAATAGTTTTTATTATGGGGATGTTCATCGATGGAGCAGCCATAACGGTCTTGACTATGCCTATCTTCTTCCCTGTCGTAATGAGCGCGAATATTGATCCCCTTTGGTTTGGGATACTATTTACAATTAACATTGTAACGGGGTACTTGACACCCCCGTTTGGTATGAACCTGTTTTATATGAAAGGGATCACCCCTCCGGAAATCAGTATGTCTGATATATACAAGTCCATTTTCCCTTATGTTGGCATCATGATTGCTGTGCTTATCATTGTCATGATCTTTCCAGAAATTGCTATCTGGTTTCCCAACACACTAATAAAATAGATTTTGAATATCCAAAACAATAGAAACATTTGCTAACATTTTATTGATAAACAGGTGAGGTAACCTGATGACGAATTTACAGACGAGACTCAGAGGACGGGTTGCGTTGTCTTACCTGTTAAATAAAACATATCTTTCTCTATTTAAATAATGGGATAATATTAATTTTTTTATCAGAGATCACCCCGATGACTATTAAAAAGGCTATAGTGCTCTTCCAGGGACCCCGATGTGCCGAGCGATGACGATCCTTTGGACTTCTGAAGTTCCCTCCCCGATGTCTAAGAGTTTCTGATTTCGATAATGGCGCTCCACAGGATATTCCTTCATCAAACCATAT
>Ga0315289_10005897_pt1 | contig 18009 bp, 12 predicted proteins | sample YL17G11_40_MG_FD_203452 | JGI IMG/M metagenome (GOLD analysis project Ga0315289, IMG submission 203452) | Sediment microbial communities from Yellowstone Lake, YNP, Wyoming, USA - YL17G11_40 | ecosystem: Environmental > Aquatic > Freshwater > Lake > Sediment | place: USA: Wyoming | collected... | reverse complement strand
CGCGCGTTATGATTTCTCGACCGAAGAACGCTTCGCTGCACAAACGTATCGATTGCGGAACAAACTCCTTCTGCCCTGCGGGCTGGGAGACCGACGATGCATACCGCACAGGCGCCAATGGAACCGACTACGATAACGCATCGAGCCCGGTCACCGCCGGCATTGCCGGAGTTGCGCCGATGGAAGTTTACAAGAGTGTCAGACAGGGCAGTCCCCATTCCTATCTCGTTTCGGGCCTGACTGCGGGCCCCTACACGGTGCGCCTGCATTTTATCGATTGGAAAGATACGGCCCGCACGATGAGCTACACGATTCTTGGCGCGAACGTGCTTCGCGATTTTCGGATCTCGACCCTGGCGGGCGGCGCGAATCGGGCGCTGGCTTTGGATTTTCCGGCCCTGGCGCAGGATACCAGCGGCATCCCGATTGTTTGTCAGGCCGCATCGGGAAATGTGTTTGAAGCGGGATTCGAGGTCATGCAGAATTATCTAAAATCAATTACCCTTCTTTCGCCATTGGGCGGCCAGAAATATTCCGCAGGACAGACCATTCAGATACAGTTCCGCACCGATACCATGGCCATAAGCCAGGTATATCTGAAATTGTCGGTTGACAATGGCCGTTCCTATCATAACCTTACCGGCAATTATGGTATCAGCAGGTCAGCATCCGGTGCCGCGTGGGGGACCTATTCGTGGAAGATACCGAATTCAATTGTAACCGATAACGGAACGATGCTGTCGACGGTTTCAAGCATCTGCCGCATACGCATTGAGCCGTATCAGGCAGGCCTGAACGACTTCGATTTTTCCGATAGCGCATTCACCATAAGCGCTGCCTTGGCAATCGCATCAAGCCCGGGGGCGCCCAACGCTGCTGAGGGGCTTGTAATCACGGCAGCGGAAAAACGGATGATGATGGCCTTGTCGGCCGCAGCATTCCGCATTGACATCTTCGCGCTTTCGGGAAAAAGGCTTTGCTCGTTTTCCGGCATGGGACGCCAGACATTCACGCTGCCGGCATCGATGTCCGAGGGTGTTGTCATAGTGAAAATGACGACCGCTGCCGGAAGATCGTGGGCGGTTCCAATTGCGGGGCATGCGAGATGATTAATGATAGAGAAAGCAGGCAGCATTCGGAACCTGTCAATACCTTTGAAGCAATATCGGCTGTTCCCGACTGCGGCGGGAACACTTTTATCGGGCGGAAGCCCCGCTCAAAATACCTGTAACCATCAGCAAGGAAGTGTGTATGAAAAGGCCGTTGGGATTAGCGTTTGCATTCATTGCCGGTTTGAGTGCGCATATGGCATTTTCCGCCACTATTCGTCCGGCAGTATCCGAATTTGATGATCGCGGCCAAATGCTGCACGCTCATGGGGCCTGTTTGCTGAAAGTCGGCAACACTTTTTATCGATTCGGCGAGAATGCGCGCAAATTTCCCGGCTGTGCTTTTGGATGCTTTACAGCGGCAAATTGCTACTCTTCTACGGACTTGCAGAATTGGAAATTCGAACGGGCCATTTTAACTCCGCAACCCTCGGGTCTTCTTTCCGGTGATAATCTGGCATATTCGGTCTGCGTCCAATATTGCAGCAGCACGCAGCAATATGTTCTCATTATGGTCCTGGACAACACCAACGTCGACGACGGCAAATTTGTCGTCGCGACCTGCTCGACGGTCAACGGCAGCTATACCGTGCGGGGTTCATTTTACGGCGCTAATAATCGTAAAGTTCGCGACATGGCTTTTTATAAAGATCCCGACGGCAAAGGGTACCTTCTGTATTACAGTCAGACCAACGACGCCGTCAATATCGACGAGCTTAGCGGCGATTTTCTCTCTATCAAAAGCAACGCGGCTTCTATTCCTGGCACACGGGAAGCTCCCTGCCTGACAAAAAGGCGCGGAATGTATTACCTCTACACCTCTGGTCAATCGGGTTGGGGCGCGAATCAGGGAATGTACCAGACTGCATCGAGCATCGCGGGACCCTGGAGCTCGCTGAAGACCTTCGGCGACGCAAGCACGTATAACTCGCAAGGACGATCGATTTTTCCGGTCGAGGGCACGCACGACACGACCTATATCTACGTTGGCGACCGCTGGTATGTAAACGGAACATACGAGTCGTCGCTGTATATCTGGCTGCCGATAAAATTCGGTGCGAATAACACCATGTCGATGGATTGGTATGATGTGTGGTATATCAATCCGGCAACCGGTATTTGGTCGACCTCCGCCGATCAGACGCCGCCTTCCGCGCCTTCCAACCTGAGCGCAACGGTGGTCAACGATTCGCGGATAGATCTTTCCTGGAGCGCTGCCGTTGATAACGAAAGCGCAATCAGCAAGTACTTGATATATCGCAATGGTTCCAAAATAGGAGAATGCATTGCCACCACTTATCGCGACAGCACACTGGCAGAGCAAACGACTTACCAGTACCAGGTTTCCGCGGTCAATGGCGCATCTCTTGAAGGAGCAAAATCAAACCAAGCATCCGCTACCACGCCGGTTGATACCCGCAAGCCCACCATTGTCCAGGTACGCACATCGGGGAATTCCCAGGTGATAGTAGCTTTTTCGGAACCGGTTGAGCAGGCCGGCGCCCAGACAGTGGCAAATTACGGCATCGCATTCTCCGGCGGACCGCTCTCCATTTCAGGCGCATCGCTCGGGAGCGATTTGAAAACAGTCACGCTGACAACTTCAACCATGACCAAAGGAACCTCCTATACTCTCACTGTCAATGGGATCAGGGACCGCGCGCAAACGCCCAATACCATTGCTGCCAACACGCAGGTGACCTTCACCTATACCGGCGGTCTCTCCCGTATACGCTTCTATCCTCGCTCAACATTTGCCTATCGCATGACCGGCGGGGTATTTGAAGGCACCAACGGAGACAAGAGCACGGGATTGTATTCGGTGCTCGTTACCATTACGAGCGATCCACCCGATGGCCAATGGAGTGAAGTATCGATCGGCAACGACATTGGCTATCGGTACGTGCGATACCGTTCGCCGGTGAATGGTTTTTGCAATGTGTCGGAAATCGAGTACTATCGCGGAAGCGAGAAGGCTACCGGAACCGTTTACGGGACCGCTGGCTCATGGAATAATTCGGGAAACGATTACACCAAGGTATTTGATGGAAATACCTCAACCTTTATGGATTACTCGCAGGCGGATGGCGGCAACGTGGGCATGGATCTGCAAAACGGATCGACCGCCAATCGCCCCTGGGCATTGCTGCAAAAGCAAGGGGCCTGGCGCCTGATTCGACAGGGCAGGGGATATGTGCTCGATATGCCCGCGCGGACATCTTCGGACGCGGTCGTCTCGATTTTCAATTCGCAGGGAAAATTGATCAGGGATTATTTTCATCCATTATACGGCATCATCAATGGGCGGGTGTATATCGCTTTTCATGATAAGGGCATGTCGCTTTCGCAAGGACATTATTTTGTTCGGATCGTACACAATGGTATTTCCCTAATGCAAAGCCTTGCGATAGTATCCGAATAGCATTCAACGACCATGACGAAACCGAAATCCGGGCATCATGAAAAAAGCAATCCTGATCATCCCGATCATCCTTCTTGCGTCTATCGCAATATTGTTTCTCCTTTTCCCCCGATCGATCCTGCCCGATGATATTCTCTCGCGCTATCATGGAAGCCATTCCTGTCCCACGCTGACCGGCATCTATCCCGCGGACGGCACGCTCTTCCCTCCCGAATTGCCGGCGCCGCTGTTCAAGTGGACCGAGGGACCGGCGCGGGACATAGCATGGGCGGTCCGCTGCGATTTTTCCGATTCCGGCGCGCCCATATCCACAATCGCCTATGTGAATTCCTGGCGTCCCGACAGCGCGCAATGGGAGGAGATCAAGCGGCGCTCCATGGATGCGCCGACGCGGATCACCATTGTCGGCATCCGGCGGCAGTGGCCGCACAGCATCCGCTGCGGCGCGGCGATTGCCGTCGCGGCCTCCCGCGACTCGGCGGGCGCACCGATATTTTACCGCGAAGTCAACCTGCCGTTCATCGAAGCAGTCAAGGACCCCTCGAAAATCCGGTGGCGGTTCGGCGGCGTCGCAAGCCCGGCGCCGCCGCCGGTGGTGCTGACCAATCTACCGGTGTGCGGCAACTGCCATTCGTTTTCGCGCAACGGTTCGGTGCTGGGCATGGACGTGGATTACGGGAATGACAAGGGCGCCTATGCTATTGTCAATACCGCCCGCGATATCGTCCTGGACAATAAAACGATCATCACCTGGGACGATTTTCGGCGCGACGACGGCGAATACACCTTCGGCCTGCTGTCGCGCGTATCGCCCGACGGACGATACGTTATCAGCACGGTGAAGGACAAATCGGTCTTCATCCCCCGGCCGGACCGCGCGTACTCCCAGCTATTCTTTCCGGTCAAGGGGATCCTCGTGGTCTATGACCGCGCGACGAAACGATTCGCCCCGCTTCGCGGCGCCGATGATCGCCGCTATGTCAACAGCAACGCGGAATGGGGTCCCGACGGCAGGGAGCTGCTCTTCATCCGCGCGGCCGCGTATCAATTCCGGAGTTCGGGCATGCAGGTCCTGCTTTCGTCCCAGGATTGCGATGAATTCTTCCGTAACCGGCGCGAGTTCAAATACGATATCTATCGCATTCCGTTCAACAACGGCAAGGGAGGTCCGGCGGTTCCATTGACCGGCGCATCACAGAACGGCAAAAGCAATTACTTCCCCCGCTTTTCTCCCAACGGCAGGTGGGTCGTTTTCTGTCAAGCGGAGAACTACAGCCTGCTCCAGCCCGACAGCCGGCTTTTCATCATGCCCGCGCAGGGCGGAACGCCGCGTTTGATGCGCTGCAACACCCGGAACATGAATTCATGGCACAGCTTCTCACCCAATGGGAAATGGCTCGTTTTCAGCACCAAAGTCAACGGTCCCTATACGCAACTCGCGTTGACGCATATCGACGACAATGGCGACGATGCTCCGCCGGTGATTCTGGACCGCATGACGGTGTCCGACCATGCGGCGAACATCCCGGAATTCGTCAACGCGGCTTCCGACGCCATCGCCTCGATCAAGGAGCGTTTCGTGGACGATAATTCGCTGGTGCGCATGGGCTATGTACTGCAGTCAACGGGGGATTTGCGGAAAGCGAAAGAGAAATTCCAGGAAGCGCTGGCGCAGAACCCGGCCAATGCGCAGGCGCATATGTATCTGGGGACCGTGCTGATGACGGAAGGCAATCTCGATAGCGCTGCCGCATATTTTCGTAAATCAATCGACCTCGGTCCGAAGAACGCGCTGGCGTGGTATAATCTCGGCGTGCTGTACGATCAGGAAAACCGGTTCGACAGCGCCATGACCTGCTATACGCGGGCGCTCTCCCTCGATTCCACGCACGTCCAATCCCACAACAATCTGGGCGTTGAATTCATGCGCATGAAAAAGGACGATGAGGCCATGGCGCACTTCAAGGCCGCGCTGCGGCTTAATCCCGCTTTCACGCAGGCGGTGAAGAACATGAATATGCTGCTGGCCGGCAGGACTGGTGCGGATTTGCATTCACGATAATCTCAAGTCCCTGCTGACGTCGAAAAACAGTATGCGGATATGGCCGCCCGTTTCTCAATAAAATCCCTTTTTCAGCAGCCATGACCTGAAAAAAGGATTGACGAACTTGTATTCGCCGTTTTCCCTGAAAATAAGCCGCTGGTCCTCCAGGCGTACCATTGCTTTCTTCACCGAGCCGGGCAGCCGCACACCGGTTTGCCTGAGGAAGTCCGATGACATGGCGGCCTTGCCGCCGATCCTGGCCAGCCCGCACAGACAGCGCAGCTGCAGCTCCGTCATGTTGACAAGACAGGCTTCATATCCGTTCTGCTCCCTGCTGTAGATCACCTCCATGGCCTCGGGAATCGCCCGATCATCGATGCGTTGCCCGAACGATGTGCTGTCCCAGAGTGCGGAGCAGAGCTGCTGTATGTCGCCGGGAATATCCTGGGCGATTTCGAATATTCTTGCCATCAGGGAATCGGACACCACCCGTTTGCCCGATGCAAACTTTGTAACAAGAAAGGAGACGAACGCCTCCCGGTCCAGCGAGGGAACTTCCAGCACCGCCGCCGACTTGAAAAACGGGCTGTCGGGATCCGTGAAAATGCTGTTCATCCTGTTCCTGATGCTTCCGGCGAAAATGTAGGGGATCGTTGTTTGAAACTGTATTTTGTTCCGGAGAATGGCGATTGCTTCACGCGAATCACCGATATCGAGAATGTCCTGGAATTCATCGAACACAACAACGAACTTCCTTCTCTTGTGCAAATCGGAAATCAGGTCCATAAGGCCTTCAAGATGGTCGGGCTTGAGATCCGCAGCAGCTTCGATGCTAAAGGAGGGCAGGTTGGTGACCGGGTCGACAGACAGTGTCGGCCGAAGGTGGGCCAGCGCCTTAAACAATTTCTCCAGCATACCCGATGTGCCCTCAAAAGCCGCGATGCTCTTGATTATCCGGCGACAAAGGTCGTTGGCGGTTTTGATTTCAAGGGTGTCGATATAGATAATGCCAAGTCCTTTGATTGAGCGGGCGGAGTGAAATATCAGCGAAGTTTTGCCGACCCGCCGAGGTCCTTCCAGAAGCACATTCTGCGCGGACTGGATAAATGAACAGAGTTGTTTTTCAAGTTTGCTCCGGGAACAATAGTCGTCCTGTGATACCACCCGACCGTATTTGAATGGGTTCATGAAAACCCTCCCTGATTATCCTGTTTAGTATTATACTATTTAGTATTATACTATTTAGTATTATACTATTTAGTATTATACTATTTGGTATAATTGCATGTCAATAAAACCTGTCGCGCGGGTGGGAAGCCCGTCCCCTGGATATTGCGGTGAAAAAGACACAGGCGCCGACATTCCGGCAGGCAAATCCAGTATTGCGGATCCACGATTAAGGGGTATCCGGATCTCACGGACTCTCCACTGCGGCATATCTTCAGGCGCTGCGTCCCCTAACTCCTTTGTCCCCAAGACATTACGTTGAAAACGCCTGCCCCCCTTAACCGCAAAAACAGCAAAGAAATTTTGGATTTTATTGCCGATATTCCTTATATTTAATAAGAACAGGAACTTACCGACCAATCTTCATCATGCATCTCAGAAGGGATCTCCCAAAATGCCGCTGAAATACAACAAATCCCGCTGTATCAATCGTGGATCGATCTTTGCAATATGCGCATGCGGCGTTCTGATATCGTTCGAAGCGTCCTTTGCGCAACTCAATGTGGCGCTCATTAAAACCAGGCAGGAAGTCCAGGCGTTCATGGGGACCGATAAGGTCAAGGTCGTATTTGTTAATGGCAATGCCGGCGGCAACGCCTCATATATCTACTACATCGACTATTCCGAAGCGACCCCGATCATCAGGAAAATGGCCAATACCGCCGGCGCATCTTTGCCGGTCGTCGCGCCCAACGGCAGCGGCGTTGCCTTTGCCAAGGGCGTTGTCGGAGACGGCCTGGTGACGTCCACCACAATAAAAGGAAGCGCCTATTTTTCCGAAATCTCGGAGGCAGCCCAGCCGGTGCTGGTGGCGTCCGACACCGCATTCGTGCCGCGCTTTGTCCAGAATGCGGCGACCCCCACAATTCTCTATTCGACCTGCATGCTTTATCGCAGCGCTACGCAATACCCGTTTGACGGCTGCGGAAGGGTCGCTAAACGGGCCCTTACGCTCAACGGAACGACCTGGACCGCCGGGGCCGAACAAACCGTTTGTGCAAGCGGCAGCTATTATGGCGGCATGTCGTATGACGGCCGATACCTCGCTACCGGATGGCTTGCCGGGCCCGGCGCATTCCTGTTCGATTCGCAGAACGGTTCTTCGCCGGTGCGCGTGCAGGGATTGCATTTGAAAAGCAGAGCCACAAATGCCGATACCTTCATCGTCAACACCGGGGCCTGCAATCCATCCGTCTCAGCCAGCAGGCGTTTTCCCAATTGCATGCTTTATTTCGACTTCGGATCGCCGCCCGGCTTTACCGATCCGGTCGCAGGCATCTGGGGTGTACATCAGGTGCTATTCGTCTCCCGCATCGATCAGGAACCGCTCAAGGCCTACAAAGTGATGAATGTAACAACCGAACGGCCGATTCTTGCCAAGGCGGATTTCGACTCTTTGAGCATTGCCAACGCAAAGGGTCAGGCCTTCAACCTGGAGTGGGACAATCCCGAATGGTCAAACCATCCTTACTATGCGGCGGCGGCTTTGCGCGTCTTTCGTACCTGGAACGATGCCGGTTCATGGGGTGAAACACAGAAAAACGAGCGTATTTATCTCATCAACCTGAAAACCGGCGCATATCTGCCGATCATGCAGTCGTCGGACACCAGCAAAGGAAGTTCGATTGACCTGCGCTGGCCGTGGGTATGGGTTGATACCGGCGCAGGATTTAAGGAGGATTCAACCTGGCTTGGTAAAACCATCTATCAAACCGCCGCGGTATCCGATCGCATCACCCGATCACCCTTGCAGGGGAACATGCATCTGCAGGGTGCTACGATCATCAGCACCATTCCGATGCGCGGCATCAAAATCCATTCGGCGCTGGGCGACGTCATCTCGGCCCTGGCATTGCGAAACGCGAAAACAACTGCATTGCCGGCAATGCCGGCGGGTATCTATTTCATTACGGCGGAAATGGTTGACGGATCAAAATCAATTGTCCGCTGGATCCGTCCGAAATAACACCGGGGAGCCAGTCAACGGCGGAGGTATCGTATGGAACGCGGCCCGAACCTTTCCGAAGAGACGCTGCTCGATCTGTATCTCAAGGAGATCGGCGACAATGGCCCGCTTGATCACCAGCAGGAAGCCGCGCTTGCCGCGCGCATCCGCGCCGGCGACCGCCGGGCGCTTGAAAAACTCATCCTCTCGAACCTCCGCTTCGTGGTGAGCGTGGCCCGCAATTACCAGCACCAGGGAATGCCGCTGTGCGACCTGGTCAACGAAGGCAATCTCGGCCTGATCCGCGCTGCGGCCATGTTCGACGAGGGCAAGAATTTCAAGTTCATCTCGTATGCCGTATGGTGGGTGCGCCAGGCAATTCTGCAGGCGCTTGCGCGGCAGTCTCGAATTGTCAACCTTCCTCTCAACCGTGTGGGGACGCTGTATAAAATCGGGCAGGCCTTTAAGAAGCTCGAACAAAAATACCACCGCCGGCCCGAAATCGAGGAGATCGCCCGGGCGGCGGAACTTCGCGCGGGCGACGTGCGCGACAACCTGCGGCTGGCCGATCCTCCCGTGTCGCTCGATGCGCCCATCGACGGCGACGATAGTTCGCGGTTCATGGACGTCATTCCCGACGACCGGAATGAAGATCCCGACAGCGCCATGATGGAACTCTCGCTCCAGGATGAGATCCGAAAAACGCTGGATGCACTTTCCAAAAGGGAACAAGAGATTGTAAAGATGTATTTCGGACTGGGCGACGAATCGGCCCATACGCTTGACGAAATCGGCGAACGTTTCCATCTGACCCGCGAGCGCACCCGGCAGATCAAGGAAAACGCGCTCCGCCGCCTGCGCCAGCCCCAGCACCACCGGCGCCTGCGGGCGTACGCATAAACTCTGCGCATACTCCCGCGTTCGCCCCCTTCGTATGCTCGTGCGTTCGTACGCTCGTTTTCCTATCGTGCCCACTCCAATCCAAAACCTTTCGACCATCCCAATACCGGATGGTCCACCAGTGCGGCGGAACCCGACATCGATGCCGTATTGAAGCTGATGCCGAATGAAAGCTGAACCGGGTTCGTGGAAACCGCCGCGCACAAGGCGAACTGCGGGGTAAAACGATACTCCTCGCCGATCACAAGCCGCAGCACATCATGCGTGCGATCGATGATCTCCAGCACAATGCCCTGCGCGCCAAACTGGTTTTCCGGCGTGTGGAACCCCGCGCTGTAAACCGCCGGCAGGTCAAACCCGCCGCCGGACACGCGCGCGATGTGCATGCGTCTGCATGAAAGCGCGATCCCCACATAGCGCAGGGGAATCATCACGGTTTCGCCCGCATACAGCTCCATCGCCGCCTGCGGGCCGATTGACGCACGCAACAGTTCGGCGTCGATGCTCATGGTCATGAACCGCAGCGCCGCGGCGCCGATTGACAAACGGCCCGTCTGCTCGCTGTACAGGTCGAAGGCGTTGAAATGCTCGAACGCGGCCTTGACCGTGATGATGCCCGCGGCGCAAAACGCGCCCACGGCGATCTGGCTGATGGAAGCGTCTTGAAAATTGTCCATCGCGTCATAATAGAGCGCGCAAGCCGCGGCGCAGCCGACATGCAGGCTGTCGCGATACCACGCCGCCGGCGTCCATGGTTGACGTCCGGCAATACCGTTCTGCCAGACAATCGTCCCCTGGTTTCCCATGCCGTATCCCATGGGAAACGGGTCGTTCAGTCCGGCAACGGCCGCGGAAGCCAATGCGGCAATCAAGACGAGGTATCGGACCAAGCTCAGCGCCATAGCACGCCTTTTTTCCGAATGGTATGCACGCCACGGTCGTCCTGAATCCGCACCACCACGAAAAACGGGCCGGGCAATGCCGGCCGGCCGTCGTCGGAACGGCCGTCCCACCGGCAGGTCTGCTGCGCCGGACCGGGGAGATCGCGGATCTTCCTTCCGTCAAATCCGTAGATCGCGATGGACGCCGTGGCCAAGGCGGGCAGCGATAGCGTTACCGCCAGGTAATCGTCACTGCCGTCGCCATTGGGAGAAAACGGCACCGGTCCTATCTCCACGGACGCCCGCGTCGCCGAACGCCACGTTACCGATCCGTTGGGCATGCCGGGCGAAGGGTTGACGGCGACGGCCCATGCATTTTTGTCAAGTCCGGACCGGTCCGTGGACACGCGCTCCAGCGATCCGGCCTTCCACGAAACAAACCATTCGTTGTGCCAGCAGACGGATTCCTGCAGGTTTCCCCGGCCGTTCCACAGGCGCAGCGTATCATCATAATTGTCAAGCGCCACCCACGAGGACGGCGCCGTCACCAGCCCGGCCGGAAGCGGGTATCGCCGGAGAAAAAGCGCCCGGTCGCGCGCAATCACACGGAATTCCGCCGGCCGCACCAGAAGGTCCGCGTCCGAGAAGACCAGGCTGTCTTCGCCGGTGCCGAAACGCCAGCCTTTCAGGTTGATGGACATGGATGAAACATTGGCGACCTCAAACCATTCCGGTTCATCCGCTGTCGCGCGCGGGAAGACCTCGGTGATCCTGATGGCCGACAGCGGCGCCCACTCTGTGGAAATATCAATGTCCCATGCCGGAGCGGAGCCGCCATCAGTGATGCGGAGCGCATAAAGCGTGCTGTCCAGCGGCAGATCGACCGTCGTCCGCATGGGCCCGGCGCCGCAATCGAGCGCCCGCGGCGCGCTGACCGTGCTTTTCGCCGATGCCACCGACCATGTTGCCGATACGCCCGCGCATCCGCCGATTTTTAAGCAGGCAAGCGAGCAGGGAAGCATCTGCCGCGAAACATCCGCCGTTCCCAGACGGTATTCCGCCAGCCACCCGTTCTTGACATATTCATAATGCCCGGGGCTCAGCGAATCCGGGCATTGGAGCCATTCCACGTTTGCAAACAGCACCTGGCGCGGAATGACCGAATATCCCTCGGCAATCTTCCTGCCCGACATATGAAGGATTTTCGTGACACCCAGGGACGGCTGCTGCCCGGGATCAGCCACGAACGACACCACGCGGTCGATGCGCGACTTCGTGCCTTTGTACATAAGCACGCCGTCGTCTTCGGCCAGCGTATTGCCGATATCGGCATCACCGGTCGTCAGAATGATCGTGCCGGGGTCGATGACGAACCATGATGCCCGGGGCGCCAGCGCATAATCGCGATCAAGCACCAGCGCCGTTTGCCCGGGACCGACGGTGCGCGTACCCAACACGCATGACCGGAGCTGCGGCAGGGTGTCGCGCCACGGGACGATCGAATCGATTTCCCCTCCGTCAAACAACCACAGGCTGTCGATCGTCAACGCGACATCGCCGATATTGGTGATTTCGATGAATTCGTGGCTTTTGCCGCCGGGAATGGTGTCTTCGTTTCCCGCGGGGTTTTTCAGGAGCTCAGTGACGGCAATGCATTCGAAGGCATTGCCGCGGAACCAGGCAAGCAGGCAGACAAGCAGCGTATAGGCGCACCATCGCGGCATCATGCGTCAGCCCCCGTACCGGAAATACGCGGCGCAGCTTCCTTCCGACGACACCATGCACGGGCCCTCCGGGTGTTCGGGCGTGCACGCACCGGAAAACAGCGGACATTGGTCCGGCCGAATTTTTCCGCGCAACACCTCGCCGCAGGAACAGCCGGCGGGCATGGCGTGATCGTCAATTGACAAACCATAGTGTTGCGCCGCGTCCAGGCCATCGAACTCTTTGCGCAGAAACAGGCCGCTGCGCGGGATCACGCCGATGCCGCGCCACAGGGCGTCGCCCGGCCGGAACACGGCGTCGATGAGCTCCCGCGCCCGCGGATTGCCGCCGGGCTTGACAACGCGAGGATACATGTTCCACACCGCGGGTTTCCCATGCACGATCATATCCACGATCGCATGGATGCCCGCGATTATGTCCAGCGGTTCAAAACCGGTGATGGCCCCCGGAATGTTGTTTTCCGATAAACGCGCATACGGCCGCTCGCCTATGATGGCGCTTACATGCCCAGGCAGCATGAACCCCGCAATGCCGATGGAGGCATCGGCGATCAACGCATCCAGAGCCGGCGGCACCATGCGATGGCAGACCAGGAATTTCGCGTTCCGCAACCCCTTCTCGCGCGCCAGCGTCACCGCGCGCGCGGTGGACGGAATGGTTGTTTCGAACCCCACGGCAACGAACACGTAGTCGCGGCCGGGGTCGGCCTCCGCCCGCGTCACAACGTCAAGGGGCGACGCCGCCACCTCCACGCTGCCGCCTTTGGCGCGGGCCTGCGCAAGAGACATCCGGTCGCCCGGCACGCGCACCATGTCGCCAAAGGAAAGCACGGTAATGCCGCGGCGCAGGGACAGCTCCGCGGCCGCGTCGATAATCGCGCCGGGCGTTACGCACACCGGGCAGCCCGGCCCGGAAATCAGTTCGATCCCCCGGGGAAGCAGCGATCGCAGGCCCAGGCGGCCGATCTCCATGGTATGCGTGCCGCAGACCTCCATGATCCGCATGATGCCCCGGCCTTCGGCCATGCGCCGGATGCCGGAAATCAGCTTTTCGGCAACAACGGGATCACTGAATAGCGCGGCGTTCATTCGTCCATGGCCTCCGCAAGCTCCCGGAACAATGCGAGTGTCTCCAACGCTTCCGCTTCATCGTATTTCTGAATGGCCAATCCCGCATGGATCAGAACATAATCTCCCACGCGGACGTTCTCAATCACCGAAATATCGGCGCTGGTGCGGTTTCCCAGAACGTCAACCTCCGCGACCGGACCGTTGATGGCCGTCACTTTTGCGGGGACTGCAAGACACATGGTGCCGCTTCCTTCCATTCACTGAGCGTAGTAAAATACATCCATCACCCGCATTCGAAATTCCCTCCACCCATTACGGATTCCCCATCCTCCGACGCTCCGCCGCGATTATCGCCTGGCCGAACGAAACACATTCATCATTGGGCGGCAGTAGCCGGTGCGTGAGCACGCGAAATCCGGACGACGCCAGCATTTCCGTCAGCCTGCTTAGCAGCATCGCATTCTGAAAACACCCGCCGCTCAGACACACCACATCGCACCCGGTCGCGTCGGCGGCCATGCGTATTGCCGCAAGCGCGGACTTCGCTATCGTGGCATGGAACCGCGCGCTCACGCGCGACGCGGAAGTTCCGCCGCGCGCATCATCCCACGCGGAAAGCAGAATGCGCGGTCCGTCAATCACGATCATTCCGTCGCGCGAATCCGTGCGCGGCCCGTAATCGCCGCGCTCTTCCCGATCGGCAATGCCTTCGAGTTCAATGGCGGGCTGGCCCTCATAGGTGCGCGTCCGGCACACATCGAGCAGCGCGGCGCAGGCGTCGAATAGCCGGCCCATGCTCGACGTGGCCGCGCATCCTGCCCCGGACCTTATCATCTGCAGCACAGCATCCCGCTCATCAAGGGGCATCCAGCCGCATGCCTCCGCCGCGCGATCGCCTATTGACGCATGCAATATCGCAAGCGCCATGCGGCCCGGGTTCCGTGCCGCAGCATCGCCTCCGGGCTGCGGCACATACGCGCAATGCCCCAGCCGCTTGAATTCCGCGCGGCCGGAAAGCAGTATTTCGCCGCCCCAGACCGCCCCGTCGTCGCCATAGCCCGTACCATCAAAAACGATGGCGATCGCATCGCCTTTATGCCGGTTCTCGGCAGCGCACGCAGCCGCATGCGCATGATGGTGCTGCACATACATAACCGGCTTGCCGGATTCTTCCGCGATCCTGCGCGCCAATCCGCCGGGGTGATTGTCGCATACGTAGAGCGCGGGCGTTACATCCAGCAGCCCCGATAGATGCCGCGTCATGGCTTCCAGATGGCCGATGGTCTCTGCATTGTCAACATTTCCCAGATATTGCGAAGTATAGCAGACCGATCCCCTGCCCACGGTGACCGTCCCTTTGAGAATGCCGCCGAGCGCGACAATGCCGGAGACGTCCGCGTCCGCGGGCAGGGGCTCGGGCACATAGCCGCGCGCGCGGCGCATGATGACAGGATGGCCGCCCATCACGCGCACGATCGAATCGTCAATACGCACATGGATATCGCGATTGTGTACCAGAAAAGCGTCGGCGACGCCCGCAAGCTCCCGCAAGGCTTCTTCATTGGATGCGCAGATGGGTTCATCGGCATGGTTCCCGCTTGTCATGACCAGCGCATCATAGGCAGCGCCGTCGAACAGCCGGTACTGCAGCGGCGCATAGGGCAGCATGACGCCCAGCGTTGTCGCGCGCGGAGCAATCTGCGCGGCAAGCGTTGCGCCGCCGGGCCGCTTGTCGAGGATCACGATCGGCCGTTCCACGCTCTCAAGCAGCGCACGTTCGGCATCGGATATCCGTACGTAGCAGGCCGCCGCAGCATAATCGCGCGCCATGATTGCCAGCGGCTTTTCCTCGCGCTGCTTGAGCAGCCGCAGCCGCGCCACCGCATCGTCCCGGTCGGCCCGGCATGCCAGATGAAAGCCGCCGATACCCTTGACAGCCACGATGGCGCCGCTCTCCAGCATCGACCCGCACGCGGCAATGGGATCAGCGCCGTCAATCGGACGCCCGCTGCCGTCCAGAAGCCGGAGCCTGGGCCCGCAGTGCGGGCAGCACACGGGTTGCGCATGAAAGCGCCGGTCAACCGGCGATGCGTATTCGCCGCCGCATGCCGGACACATGGGGAACCCCGCCATTGTGGTTGACAGCCGGTCATACGGCAGCTGTTTGATGATCGTATACCGCGGCCCGCAATCGGTGCAGTTGATGAACGCATGGCCGGACCGCCGGTCATGGGGATCGCGCATCTCGGCAAGGCAGGCCGCGCACACGGCGGTATCGCGCGCCGCGTCAACCTCCACGCGGTCGCCGGCGCGGCTCTGGACAATGCGGAAATCCGGCGGCGCGCCGCCCGCAATGGCCGCGCGTTCCACCGACCGCACCACGGCCAGCGGCGGATGCCGCAAAGTGATGCGATCGACGAATTCCCGCACCTGCGGTTCCTCGCCGAAGGCTTCGATGATCACACCCGCGGCGTCATTAAAAACGCGGCCGGTGATGCCGCATTCCACGGCGCAGCGATACACAAAGGGCCGATACCCTACTCCCTGCACCGTGCCGCGGACAATCAACTTCACTCCAACCATATCACCTTCCGCGCAATTCGTCGCAATAGGCAAACCAGGCGTCCATGCCTTGGCCCGTGGTGCATGACAAAGGGAACAGTTTGACGCGCGCATTGAGCTTGCGGCAGTCGTCCATGGCGCGCTGCATATCGAACCGGACATAGGGCAGCAAATCAACCTTATTTATGATGACCGCGTGCGCGCGCACGAAAAGCGCCGGATATTTTGCCGGTTTCTCATCGCCTTCAGCCACGCTCAGGACCGCCACCTTGCAGTCTTCCCCCAGATAATACGTTGACGGACAGACCAGGTTGCCCACATTTTCAATCACCAGCATCTCGCAGCCAGCCAGATCAAGCGACGGCAGTGCTTTGCTGATCATGGAGGCAGTGAGATGGCACGCGCCGCCCGTCTCAATCTGCACGGCCTGCGCGCCGGCCGCGGCAATACGCTCGGCGTCAAGCGTCGTCTGTATGTCGCCGGTGATCACCCCGAGTTTCTTTCCCCACTTTTTCCCCATATGCTCAAGAACCGACGTCTTGCCCGACCCCGGCGAACTGATCATGTTGATGACCGTGCATCCGGCTTCGCGGAAAATCGTCCGGTTTGTCTGCGCAATCTCATCGTTTTTCGCCGACAGCGGTACGCCCAACCTGATCGTTTCACTCATCATCCACCTCAATACTTTCCAACCGGCACTCTTTGCCGGCAACAATCTCCCGCTCATACCCGTTGCACGACGGGCAGGCGGAAAGAAAATTATCCGATTCGTATTCCGTCCCGCATATACACCTGAACCGCGCCTTCTCGGGAACAATTTCGATCCGCAATCCGCTCATGCCGCGCTCTTCCGAAATCATCTCAAGATACATGATCAACGATTCGGCGAAAACGCCGGACAGCGCGCCATTGCGCAGCGTCAGCTTTTGGACCGGCCGCTTGCCGGCAGCGGACAATGCCGTATTCATGATGGCGGAAGCAACGGAATATTCATGCATGGGAGAAAAATACGTTGCCCGCAGGAGGGCCGATGTTGCGAAGACAGGATGGGATTTGCCGTTCTCAAAGACTTGCAAGAAATTTGTGAATATCGTGGAGAAATTGATTATATTCAGTTCAGCTATCAGCGCTCAAGGAGGCAGAATATGCGTTCACATTTCGAAAACCGATTCCGCACTTTGGCGGCAGGATTGATCGTACTCTTTGCCGCCGCACTCACCCATGGCGAACTCGTCATCTGGAAGACGCCGGTGACCTACTTCGATTTCCACGGCAATGGCAGCTGTCCGGAATTCGAAAAATTCCCGGGGGGAACGGACACCAGCCTGCATGGCCTGGTGCTGGATACGCTGGACGCCAACAAAAGGCCGATAAAAAATCCGGCGCGCGGCACTACCAACAATGCTTCGGGAATATATGTCGATAATATCGGCAAATGGTACCGCGATTGGACAGTGGGCGCCGATACGTCATTTAAAAACATACGATTCGACGACACGCTTGACATCCAATCCGACATCGTGGACGGCGTTCTGTATTGCGTCTATTCCGGCGATTTCTTTTTCCCCATCGACGGCAGAGGATTTGGCGGCGAGGGCCTGCTTCACAACTACAGTTTTACCATGCAGATGCATAATCGCTGCAAGTTCACGGCAGGAGCGGGCATCATCCTGAGCAGTGACGACGATTCCTGGCTTTTTATCAACCACCATCTTGCCATCGATAACGGCGGACCGCATGCCATCCTGACCAGATCGGCGTCTCTTGACAGTTTAAATCTTTCGCCGAACACGGTCTACGACTTCGATCTGTTCTTCGCCGAGCGTAAAAGCACCCAGTCGACGTTCACTCTGGAAATGGGCGGTGTGGAGCTTTTGGACAAAAGGGTGGTCGGCGGGACGGCCGCCAAATCTCCCGCGGCGGCTTCGAAGGCCGGCAGGATGGTGGGCATCGGGAAAAGCGGTTCGATCATGGTGCCCGAACGCACGGCGAAGATCCGCCTTCTTGCCTATGATCCGCAAGGCCGCATGATTATCGATCGGTATGTCACGGACTTCAATGCCACAACCGATATTGCGAAGAATTCATCCGGCGGCGTGATTTTCATCAAAGCCCGTTGCTTTG
>Ga0315289_10005894_pt1 | contig 18011 bp, 14 predicted proteins | sample YL17G11_40_MG_FD_203452 | JGI IMG/M metagenome (GOLD analysis project Ga0315289, IMG submission 203452) | Sediment microbial communities from Yellowstone Lake, YNP, Wyoming, USA - YL17G11_40 | ecosystem: Environmental > Aquatic > Freshwater > Lake > Sediment | place: USA: Wyoming | collected... | reverse complement strand
CACGAGATCGTAGCGCTGTCCGCGTTCCGCTTTGGCAACGGCCCGGCGCATCTCGTCGACGGCTTGGCTGAGGCGCGCCTGGAGGCCGTCGATCTCGCTCGCCATGGCGGTGAGCTGCTCCTCCATGTCGAGGACGCGCTCTACCCCGGCCAAGTTCAGTCCGAGGTCGGTGAGCGCCTGGATGCGCCGCAGGCGCTCGACGTCCCGCCGCGAGTAGCGGCGTGTGTTCTTGGCCGACCGCTGCGGCCGCACCAGCCCGCGGCGCTCGTAGACCCGCAGCGTCTGCGGGTGCATACCCGCGAGCTCGGCGGCCACCGAGATCATGAACAGCGGGCTGTCGATGTCGTCCTCGAACCTCATGGCCCGTCCTGCCGCTCCATCCTCACTCGCCGTCGCCGTCCCGTCGTCTCATGCTTCAGGCGCGTCCGAAGGCCGCCGCGCGCGGGTCGGCCAGGGTCTTGCCGAACTTCTCGAGCAGGGCCTTCTGCTCCTTGCTCAGCTTGTCGGGCACCACGATGCGCAGACGGACCAGCAGGTCACCGTGGCCGCCCTTGATCTTGGGCGCCCCCTTGCCGCGCACGCGCAGCGTGCGGCCGTCCTGGCTGCCCGCCGGCACCTTGAGCGACACGCTGCCGCCGCCGGGCGTGGGCACCTTGACGCGAGTCCCGAGAGCGACCTCGCTCAGGGTGACGGGGACTTCGAGCACCAGATCGTCCCCGCGACGCTGGAACAGGTCGTCCGGCTCGACGCGCACGACCACGTACAGATCGCCCGTCGGACCGCCACGCTGGCCGGCCTCGCCCTTGCCCTTGATACGGATGCGGGTGCCGTCCTTGACTCCAGCCGGGATCTTGACCGTGTAGCGGCGCGTGCCCGTCTTCACGCCGCTCCCGCCACACACCGGGCACGGATGCTCGACGAGCGTCCCGTTGCCCAGACAGCGCGGACAGGGCTGCGAGAGAGCGAAGAACCCCTGGTTCTGGGCGACCACGCCGCGCCCCTGACAATCGGGGCAGATCTTCGGCGTGGTGCCCGCCTTGGCGCCGGTCCCGTGGCAGGCGTCGCAGGCGCCCTGCTTCTCGACCGGCACCCGGACGGTCGCTCCCCGCAGGGAGTCGTCGAACGAGACCGTGACCTCGGCCTGAACGTCGGCGCCGCGTTCGGCGGCCTGCCGGCGCCCGCGGGCGCCGGCCCGACCGCCGCCGCCGGCGCCGCCGAACAGGCCTGACAGAAGGTCGCCCAGATCGCCCATCTCGAACGTCGCCCCGCCCTGCTGGAACGTGCGCGGGTCGAAGCCTTGAAAGCCGCCCTGTCCGGGGCGGAAGCCGCCTCCCGGGCCCGTACCGAAGGCACCAAGGCGGCTCAGCTCGTCGTACTGCTTGCGCTTCTCGGGGTCGGACAGCGTCTCGTACGCCTGGTTGATCTCCTTGAACTTCTCTTCCGAGGCCTTGTCGCCGGCGTTCTTGTCGGGGTGGTGCTTCCGCGCGAGCTTGCGAAAGGCCTTCTTGATATCGTCCTGCGAGGCGGTCTTGGCGACGCCGAGTCTCTGGTAGAAGTCGCCCATGGCCTACCGGGCGACGACCACTCTGGCAGGGCGCAGCAGCCGACCGTGGAGCAGGTACCCGCGTTCCAGCACCTGCAGGACGGCGCCTTCGTGGTGATCGCCGGAGGGCTGCGTCATGACCGCTTCGTGGACCGTGGGGTCGAACGGGTCGCCCGGCGCCGTCGGGACCTCTTCGAGCCCATGCGCGGCGAGCGCGTCGTGCAATTGGCTGGAGACGAGCTCGAGGCCCGCGATGAGCTGGCCCTCCTCGTGCTGTGCCGCCGCCTCGAGAGCGCGCGCCATGTTGTCGACGACCGGCAGCAGGGATTCGACGACGTCCTCGCCGGCGCGCAGACGCAGCTCGTCGCCCTCACGGCGCACGCGCTTGCGGTAGTTCTCGAACTCCGCCTGAAGCCGCCGCAGATGGTCGAGGTACTCGTCGCGCTCCGCGGCGATGCGGGCCGACGCCGTCTCATCGTCCACAGGACCGTCGTCCGATGTCACGGCGCCGGCGCCAGCCGCCGGAGTCTCGACTCCGGTCTCGGGGTCGACGTCCTCGTCGTGGCGCCGCTTCGCGTCGTCTTGCCTGTGCTTCTTCTCGGTCATGTCGTGATGTCTCTCTGTACGTGTTGTCGTCAGCGGGGGCGGCGAGGCCGGTTCGCCGGCCCCGCCGCCCCCGCGGGTCACTTCGCGGACTTCTCGGCCTCCACGGACTTCTTGGCCTCGACGGTCTTCTTCGCCTTGACCTCGATGCGCTTCGGCTTCTCCTCTTCGACCTTCGGTACGGTCACGGTGAGGATGCCGTCGTCGTAGGCCGCGCTGATCTCGTCGGCCTTGACGCCCTGCGGCAGGGCGAGGCTACGCTGGAAGGAGCCGAAGCGACGCTCGACGCGATAGTACCGCTCCTCGTCGACCTTCTCCTCGAACCGGCGCTCGCCCTTGATGGTGAGGACGTTGTCCTCGACCTCGATCTGGATGTCGTCGGGGTCCATCCCCGCGACCTCGGCCTTGAGGACGACGGCTTCTTTGGTGTCGAAGACGTCGACCGCCGGCAGCCAGCTCTCCTGGCGTCCGCCCCAGACCTGGTCGACCAGCCGGTTGAGCTGGCTCTGGACCTGGGTCATCTCACGGAACGGGTCCCATCTGATGATGGCCATGGTTGACACCTCCTCGGGTGTACGTGGTCTCTCGGCCGGCCCGTTTGACATGCGGGCCGGCCGCTCTTGCCTGCGCTACTTGCTCTCGTCCTCGTCGAGGACCTCGTAGTCGCCCTCCTCGACGTTCTCGTCGCCGGAGTCCGTCCCCGAGCCGTCGCCGCCAGCCGCGGCCTGCTGCTGCTGCTGGGCCTGCTGATAGACGGCCTCGGCCAGCTTGTGCGAGGCCTGCATGAGGACGTCGGTCTTGGCCTTGATGTCGTCGACGTCATCGCCGTCGAGCGCCTTCTTGAGCTCGCCCGCGGCGGCCTCGATCTGCTCCTTCGTCGCGGCGTCGACGCGGTCGCCCATGTCGCGCAGCGACTTCTCGGTCGAGTAGACGAGGTTCTCGGCGCTGTTCTTGACGTCGGCCACCTCGCGCGCACGCTGGTCCTCCTCGGCGTGCGACTCGGCGTCCTTCATCATGCGCTCGATGTCCTGCTCGCTCAGGCCGCTGGACGCGGTGATGGTGATCTTCTGCTCGTTGCCGGTGCCGAGGTCCTTGGCGCTCACGTGCACGATGCCGTTGGCGTCGATGTCGAAGGCGACCTCGATCTGCGGGATGCCGCGCGGCGCCGGCGGGATGCCGACCAGCTGGAACTTGCCCAGCGTCTTGTTGAAGCGCGCCATCTCGCGCTCGCCCTGCAGGACGTGGATCTCGACGCTTGTCTGGTTGTCCTCGGCGGTCGAGAAGATCTCACTCTTTTTCGTCGGTATCGTCGTGTTACGTTCAATCAGCTTGGTGAACACGCCGCCCTTGGTCTCTATTCCGAGACTCAGCGGCGTGACGTCGAGGAGCAACACGTCCTTGACCTCGCCGGCGAGCACGCCGCCCTGGATGGCGGCGCCGACGGCGACCACCTCGTCAGGGTTGACGCCCTTGTGAGGCTCCTTGCCGACGAGCTGCTTGACGCGCTCCTGCACGGCCGGCACGCGGGTCATGCCGCCGACCAGGATGATGTGATCGATCTTGTCGGGCCGCAGGTTGGCGTCCGCCATCGCCCTCTCGACCGGGCCGACGATGCGCTCGACCAGATCGTGGGTGAGCTCGTCGAACTTGGCCCGCGTGAGCGTCAGGTCGAGGTGCTTGGGGCCGTTCTCGTCGGCGGTGATGAAGGGCAGGTTGATGTTCGTGCTGGTCGTCGTCGAGAGCTCGATCTTCGCCTTCTCGGCGGCCTCGTACAGACGCTGCAGGGCCATCTTGTCCTTGCTCAGGTCGATGCCCTGGCTCTGCTTGAACTCGGCCACCATCCAGTCGACGACCGCCTTGTCGAAGTTGTCGCCGCCCAGATGCGTGTCGCCGTTGGTCGACTTGACCTCGAAGACGCCGTCGCCGATGTCGAGCACCGACACGTCGAACGTGCCGCCGCCGAGGTCGAAGACGAGGATCGTCTGGTCGTGCTCCTTGTCGAGACCGTAGGCGAGCGCCGCCGCGGTGGGCTCGTTGATGATGCGCTTGACGTCGAAGCCGGCGATCTTGCCGGCGTCCTTGGTGGCCTGGCGCTGCGAGTCGTTGAAGTACGCCGGGACGGTGATGACCGCCTCGGAGACCTTCTCCCCGAGGTAGTCCTCGGCGTCGCGCTTGAGCTTCTGCAGGATCATCGCCGAGATCTCCGGCGGCGTGTAGCTCTTGCCCCCGATCTCGACCGAGGCGTCGCCGTTGCCGGCGGCCTGGACGTGGTACGGGACGATGGTCATCTCCTCGGACACGTCGCCGTACTTGCGCCCCATGAAGCGCTTGATGGAGAACACGGTGTTCTCGGGGTTGGTCACGGCCTGACGACGCGCCACGCTGCCGACCAGCCGCTCGTTGCTCTTCGAGAAGGCCACGACCGACGGCGTCGTGCGGCCGCCCTCCGAGTTGGGGATGACGGTCGGCTCGCCGCCCTCGAGGACGGCCATACAGCTGTTGGTCGTCCCCAGGTCGATGCCGAGTACCTTGCCCATGAACGTTCCTCCTTGCCCGTGCCAAACAGGGTTCAACACATCGGGGTCAATAAATCTAAGCGTTACTGTATCAACTTTGTTGCCCACCGGCAAGCGCTTCAAACGCGGCGGGCGACGGGCAGGCGCGCGTCGCCCGCCGTCGAACCCTTCACGCGAACCCCGAGGTGAGAATGCCCACGTCAGACACCAACTGCGGACCCGGCCGCATCTTCGTACCGCGATGGGTCCAGCTCGCCCTCCTCCCCGCACTCGTCATCATCGTGTGGTTCGCCCTCGGCGCGCTCCAACAGGTGCTGTTCATCTTTTTCGTCGCCGCCTTCATCGCTCTCGTGCTCAACCCCCTTGTGCACCTGCTCGAGCGCGCCCGCGTGCCGCGTTTTCTCTGCGTGACCCTCGTCTACGTGGCCTTCCTGGCCCTGCTCGTCGCCGTCGTGCTGCTGGTGTGGCCGCCGTTCGTCGAGCAGATGAACGCCCTCGTAGACGCGATCCCGGGGACGGCCGACGACGCACGCGGCGGCATCCAACGCCTGCAGGAGATCTCGGACCGGTACGGGCTCGGGATAGAGGTCGACCAGGAGATCCGCGACTTGGCGGCCACGATCTCCGAACGCATCCCCGCCGCGGGCCGGGACATCGTCGGCGTCGGCGCCGAGGTGGTCCGCCAGATCACGATCGCCATCATCGTCATCGTGGTCTCGATCTACATGCTGCTCGACGGTCGGCGCATCGGCCGCTTCATCGCCGGCCATTTCCCCACGCACAGCCAGGCCGACGGCGAGGAGTACGTGGGTCGCGCGCAGGGCGCCGTCGTCGACTACGTCAAGGCCCAGCTCCTGCTGTCCGCAGTCCTCGGCACCAGTGTGGGGCTGGCGATGTGGCTTCTGGGTGTGACGGGCGTCTTCCCCAACGGGAGCAAGTACGCCCTGTTCTTCGGGATCTGGGCCGGGGTCATGGAGGCCCTGCCCTACCTCGGCCCCGTCCTGGCGGCGATCCCGCCCACGTTCGTCGCGCTCTTCGAATCCCCGGCCGCCGCCCTGTGGGTCATCGTCGTGTTCGTGTTCATCCAGGAGGTCGAGGGCCACATCCTCGTCCCGGTCATCATGGGCGGCCGCTTCCGCGTCCATCCGCTGATCGTCATCTTCGCGATCCTCGCCGGCGGAGAGATCCACGGCATCATGGGCATGCTGCTGGCGATCCCGTTGATCCCGCTCGTCAAGGAGACGATCGTCTTTCTGCGCCCGCGCGTGAGTTTCGAGGGCTGGTGTTTCGCCGTTCGCGGTGCAGTCGGCGACACGCTCGAGCAGGGATCCGCCGCCGGGCCTGCGTCACGACCGCCGGCGCCCACCGCCAAGCCCGAAGGCTGAGCGCCGCCCGCGTACGGCCGGCGTTCACGGTCTGACCGTACGGCCTGTCGTCAACGGTGATGCGCCTTCTCACACTCGCGTTGGCGTGTCAGCATGTCTTCGTGACGACCCGCAGGTCCGGCGCCGGAAGTCGCCGGGACGAGACGGGGGCCGCCTGGCGGGCGATCGCGAAAAGATTGCCTTGCCCCTCGGAATCCTGTATACCTGCGGCGACGGCGAGGATACCCATAGGGGTGTCTCGCCGTCGGGCATCTCGCCATGGGACGGGGGCACAGAGAACACGCGGCCGAGGCCGCCGCGCCACACGAATCCGACCACGCGTCGGTCGCTGACCCTGCGCGCAGGCCGCTGCAGCGTCGGCCGTCGGCCTCCCTCCCTTCCCGCCTTCGCTTCTCATCGTCGAACAGCAGCTTGCGGCGCCCGGGTGCCGCGCGCCTGCTTTCGTCCATAGATCCGCTTGGCGAAAGGAGGTGATCGATGACAACGGATCGAGTAACTGATCAGTCGCGCAAGGAGGTGACCATGACGAAGCGTCTCGTACTCGTTGCACTCGTGGTGGCCGCCGCCTTGGTGCTGGCTGCACCGGCGATGGCCTTCGACGGCTATCGGGTCGACTACACGCCGACGTACGGGGGGACCGGGACGTGCCAGGGCTGCCACGGCAGTCGGGCCGTCTTCTCCGGCTGGCAGACCACCGCCCATGCGATGGTCGGGACGGCAGAGCTCGACCCGGTCACGGGTGAGCTCGCCGGCGGCACCGCCAACGCCGAGCCCATCGCCGATGGTCCTGGTTGCGCCGGCTGTCACAGCAGCAACTACAACCCGAAGCTGCACGTGCCGGACGCCAACGGCGTGTACCCCTGGCAGAACACCGCGGGCGACGACGCGTTCACCGAGCCGTTCGTCGGTTGTTCCTCGTGCCATGTCGGCTTCAATTCGACGCACGAGGCCTTCGGAGGGTCGCCGGCGGCCAACCTGGCCAACGCCGACGTCTGCGGTCAGTGCCACTCGCGCTACTCCAACAACGTAACGCCGTACGAGAACTACGACGGTACCTTCTCGACGAACCGCCAGTACACACTGGGCGACTTCAGCCCCTTGGGCACGGTGGCAAACAGCTGGACGCCGCAGCCGATCAAGGACTTCCTCAAGATCCCGACACCGGCCGTGCCGCAGCAGATGTACTACTACAAGGACGCGGACGGGAACCTGCTGCCGTGGAGCGCTCGCGGTCACGAAGAGGGCGCGCAGCAGTACAACGAGTGGGCGATGGAAGGTCACGCCAACGCGCTCACGGCCATCAAGGGTTTCGGCAGCGACTCGTGCCTCGAGTGCCACTCCGCCGACTACCGCTTAGCGCCCGAAGGCGAGAAGCCGACCATCAAGGAAGCCAAGTACGGCATCACGTGCCAGGTCTGCCACGACCCGCACGAGCCGAGCGAGCAGACCTCGCTCTGGAACGAGGAGCGCAACCCGCAGCTCACCGCTCCGCGTGAGGAGCTCTGTGTCGAGTGCCACAACGCGGAGATCCCCGCCGGCGCGACCGCCACGCCGGGCTCGGACGTGCATCATCCCATGAAGGAGATGATGAACGGCACCGGCGCGATCGACGTGCCGCAAGGCTCGCCGAGCGTGCACAAGGACAAGTGCGTCCAGTGCCACATGGTCCCGACGGACTACGACCGCAACGGCGTGCCGATGACCGGCGCCAACCACGTGTTCGCGATCGTGGAGCCGGACGTCGCCGCCGAGGCGCTGTCGACGGGCAACATCGGTGGCGTCAAGAAGCCGATGCCGGTTTCTTCCTGCTCGTCGTGCCATGCCAAGGCCGGCGACCCGTACGCGCGGTACCTGTCCGGGACGTTCGAGAACCGGCAGGCGCAGATGCATGCCTGGGACGACCAAGTCGGCACCGAGCTGACCGCCGCCGCCGCCCGCTTGGGCTACGGCAGCACCGCGGCGGCCCGCACGGCCATCAACAAGAAGGCCCAGACCGATTGGGACGCCAGCGAGACGGCGTTCATGAAGGCCTACACCAACCGCTCGTTCATCGAGTCGGAGGGCAGTTGGGGCATCCACAACTGGGACTACGCGAGGACGGTCATCCTCAAGGCCCAAGAGCAGGCCAGGTCGGTCAAGTCGGCCGTGACCAGTGTGACGATCACGTCGCCTCTGGTCACCGCTCCCTACGGGACCGCGACGGTGAAGTTCGGCGAGTCGACCACCGTCTCGGGCAAGGTCGTGCTGCCGACGGGCGCCGATCCGGCGACCCTTCTCGGCGGCCAGGTCCGGCTGTGGTTCAAGCCGACCGGCGGCGGAGCCTCTCAGCCGATCCAGCAGACGTTCCTGAGCGGGACGGTCTTCGACGAGTACTTGTTCACCGTGATGCCGACGCGTAGCGGCACGTACACCGCGCAGTTCCTCGGCAATGACGTGTGGTCGGGCAAGGTGTCGATGGAGTACGTCGGTCTCGACGTCGCGTACCGGGTCACGCTCAGCAGGCCGAAGACCACGGTGAAGCTCAACGCGTACGTGAAGTTCACGGGCACGGTCGGGCCTATCGACTTCGGTGAGGGCGTGCCCGTCCAGCTCCAGCGCAAGAAGGGCAGTGGAGCCTGGAAGAACTGGGGTGACCCGCTCAAGGTCAAGGCCAACGGCACGTTCTCGGCCAGCAAGAAGATGAAGGCCACCGGCACCTACTACTTCCGGGCCGTCTTCGACGCTGATGCCGATCACGTGCAGGGCACCAGCAACAGGGTCAAGGTCGTCGTCAAGATGTAGCGTCACGGCGATGACCGCACGTCGGTCCTGCACGAAGGACCGAGGAGGACGAGAGGCGGCCCCGCGAGGGGCCGCCTCTCGTTGCGCTCTCGCCAGTGCGGCGCCGGCTTGATACGCTGTCGGCGATGGACCGCGATGGGCGCCGAGCGACCATCGCACTCGCTTCCGAATCGGCTGCCGAAAGTGCCAATTTGTTGCCGAACCCTACACACTCGCTCGTCGGACGTGTACACTGTCGCCGCGCGCGACGCGCGCGGACCTGGGGGAACGCCGTGACGCACCCGCCACTGCCGGCCGAGGCGCTTCGACGTTCGACACCGGACAGCGGAGGAAGGTGATAGCCGGTCGATCGAGCGCCAGTGACTCGCAGTTCGACGGCCCGCTTCGCCCCAGGGCGCGACCGCCCGGCGGAGCGCGCGGACATCATCAAGTCCCGCGTCCGAGGCCACCGCTCGTGGTCCTCGCAACGGGAGCCCGACAAGGAGTGGACGGAACATGGCAGAGTGCGTACCTAACCGCAAGCGCATCGCAGAACTGATGGAGAAAGAGGAGAAGATCCTCGAGAAGTCGACGCCGAAGTCCCACGAGCTCTACAAGCGCGCCGTCAAGCACATGCCGATGGGCGTCGCCTCGACGTACCAGGCCCGCGACCCGTACCCGATCTACTTCACCCACGGCAAGGGCCCGCACATCTGGAGCGTCGAGGGCCAGGAGATCGCCGACTTCCACAACGGCTTCGGCTGCATGGTGCAGGGCCATGCCCACCCCGTCATCGTCGAGGCCATCCAGAAGCGCGCCCCGCTGGGCACCCAGTTCGCCCTCCCCACCGAGGACTCGATCATCATGGCCGAGCACCTCGCCGGCGCCTTCAAGCTCCCGCAGTGGCGCTTCGTCAACTCGGGCTCCGAAGCCACGATGGACGCGATCCGCGTGGCCCGCGCCTTCACCGGCCGTGAGCCCATCGTGAAGATGTTCGGCTCCTACCACGGCCATCACGACTACGTCATGGTCAGCATCGGCGCCCTCGACTACGGCAAGATCGGCCCGCGTGACGACTACGCGTCGCTGAGCTACGGCGCCGGCATCCCGCAGAGCTCGATCGACCTCACCATCCCGGTGCCGTTCAACGACATCGAGAACATGACCAAGCGCATCGAGCGCATGGTCGAAGAGGGCAACCCGCCGGCCTGCGTCATCATGGAAGCCGCCATGATGAACCTCGGCGTCGTGCTGCCCGAGCCGGGCTTCCTCGAAGGCGTCCGCGCGCTCACCAAGAAGCACGGCATCGTCCTCATCTTCGACGACGTCAAGGTCGGCATCTGCACGTCCCGCGGCGGCTCGGTCGAGCGCTTCGGCGTCGTGCCCGACATGATCACGCTCGGCAAGGCGCTCGCCGGCGGCACGCCGTGCGGCGCCATCGGCGGCAGCGAGGAGATCATGGCGGTCGTCAACGACGGCACCGTCTTCCAGGTCGGCACCTACAGCGGCAACCCGCTCGGCATGGCGGCCGCCCGCGCCAGCTTCGAGACAGTCATGACCGACGACGCCTACAAGCACCTCAATCACCTGAACGACAGGATCATCGCCGGGTGCGACGCGGTCTGCAAGAAGCACGACTTCCCCGGCTACACGGTCGGCATCTCGTCCAAGGGCTGCGTCAACTTCGCCCTCGACACGATCACCGACTACGAGTCGTTCATCAAGACCCAGGACCACGAGCTCGTCGCCCTGGCCTGGCTCTACAACATCAACCGCGGCATCATCATCGCCCCAGGCCGCGAGGAGGAGTGGACGCTCTCCATCACCCACACCGACGCGGACATCGACCTCTACATCAGCGCGTTCGAGGACCTCGTTCGCGACGTCACCGCCTGAGGCTCGAGACGCACATGCGCCCCCGCGGCGCAGCCGCGAGGGTCTTGAGCCAAGGGGCGGGCGGGCCGGAAGGCCCGCCCGCCCCTTGGCGTTCCGCTCCTCGCCGGACCGCCGCCGGCCGCCGCGACCACGGACATCCTGGATGCGTCCCTTCACGCTCTGGCCCCGAACCGTGGACAGCCCCCCCGAGGGGGATGGTAGTCTTGACGCGCGGCACGCCGAGTCATACGACGGACGGCCCGCGCCGTCCACTGGGAGGGGCTGACAGAGCATGCGCGACCATCTTATCGACGACACCCACCTGACCCGCACCGCGCAGGTGTTCGCGCGCTGTCGGGAGGTCGTGGCCGGCGGCGAGTCGAGCTACGCGCGGTTGTCGAACACGCGGCCGATCGTCATGGCGGGAGGCGACGGGCCGCGGTTCACGGACGTCGACGGCAACTCGTACATCGACTGGTGCCTCGGCTACGGCCCGATGATCTTCGGCCACCGCCCGCGGCCCATCGTGGAGGCCATAGCCCGCCAGATCACGGAACACGGGATGATGTACACGTTTCCGCACGAGCTGGACTACGAAGTCGGTCGCAAGATCGTCCAGTCGGTCCCGGGCGTCGACCAGGTGCGCTTCGCCAACTCGGGGGCGGAGGCGACGCAGGCGGCGATCCGCCTGGCGAGGGCCTTTACGGGCAAGGACAAGGTGCTGAAGTGGGAGGGTGGCTACCACGGGTTCCTCGACTGCCATGCGCTGTCGTTCGAACCGTCCGGCCCCGAGTGGGCGCCGCAGACGACGCGCTTCCTGGGCGGCATCCCCCGCCTCCAGGAGGAGCTGATCGTCACGGGCACCTTCAATGATCTCGAAGGGACGGAGCGCCTGGTGCGCCGCCACCGCGACGAGCTCGCCGCCGTGATCAGCGAGCCCGTGCTCGCCAGCAGCGGCGTCATCCCGCCCGAGCCCGGCTTCCTGGAAGGCCTGCGCCGGATCTGCGACGAGAACGATGTCCTCCTCATCTTCGACGAGGTCATCACCGGATTCCGCCTCGCGCTTGGCGGCGCCCAGGAGCGCTACGGCGTGCTCGCCGACATCACGACATGGGCCAAGGCCGTCGGCGGCGGCACCCCAGGCGCCGCGGCGTTCGGGGCCCGCAAGGAGCTCATGGACCTCGAGACCGACAACGTCGTCTTCCACGGCGGCACGTACAACGCCAGCCCGATGGTGCTCGCCGGCATGAACGCCGCCCTCGACATCTTCCTGGACCCGGCGGCGGACGTGCACGCCCACCTCGAGCGCATCGCCGACGCCATGGTCGAGGGCATGCGGGGGATCTTCGCCGAGCACGGCGTGCCGGCCTGCGTCCAGCAGGCCGGCCCGATGTGGCAGGTCTTCTTCGGCCTGGAGGGCCCGGTGACCCGCGTCCGGCAGTCGGCCGAGAACGACGCCGCCTTCTATCAGCGGTTCCAGCGCGAGTGCCAGGCGCGCGGCGTGTACTTCCACAACGGCTGGCACGAGCGCTGGTTCGCGAGCACGGCGCACACGCAGGCCGAGGTCGACCAGAGCCTGGCCGTGATCGACGAGGCGGCGCGCGTCGTCAGCCGGAGGCCGGCTGGTCCCTCGGCGTCGCACTGAGCGAGACCCGGCGCGGGGCTGCGGCAGGCGCGCCGGCGCAGAGTGTCACTGCGGCGTGAGCTTGCTCCAGTCGAGCTCGTCCCCGGGGGCGCCGTCGTCCGGCGTCTCGGCCGTTCCCTCGCCGGCGAGACCGTCGAGCAGCGAGCTCACCTCTGCCCACACGCTGTCGCGGTGTGCCTTGAGCTCCCCGTCCGCCTCGGCACGAGTCTGCTTCTCGGCCTTGACGAGGACCACCCCTGCCTCGGCGAGCATGCCGAGGATGCTGACGACCGTGATCTCCTCGAGGCTCGTCGTCGAGGTGATCTCGCGCACCGTGCGGTGGTCGTCGACCTGCGAAAGCACGTAGAGCTCGTCACGGCCCATCGTCATCGAGTGACGAGGCAGGCTCTCGTAGTCCCGATTGCGCACCAGCACCGTGTTGGCCTGCCCCAGGGCTTCGATGGCGAGACAGTAGTCGCCACCGAGCGACGAGATGTCCATGAGCACGGCGTGGGTGTCGATGGTGATGAAGTCGACGGGCTTGGCCGCCGGGTCGGCGACGAAGACGAAGGTGCCTGTGGTCTCGACCTTGACGGCCACGAGCGTGTTCGCGACCTGCCGCGACAGGACCTCGCGCAGGTCGCGTTCGTGCAGATGGCCGTTCTCCACGAGCAGGGTCCCCAGCGGCCGCGGGCTGCGCTCCTGGATCTTCAGGGCCTCGCTCAGCTGCGTCTCGTTGACCATCGCCCGCTTGAGCAGCTGGCTTCCGAGGACGGTGTCGGTGAAGACGCGCGTGGAGTCCCGAGTCTCGGCGATGCGTCCCGCCACGAAGTGGACGTCGATCTGACGGTTCGGGCACTCGATGTGCAGCGTCCCCGAGCGTCTCGCCTTGCCCAGCATCTGCAAGATCTCGACGACGCTGAAGGTGTCTAGCGTGCCCTGCATAAGTGGCCGAAGTGTATACTCGCCCGGCATGAACGTCGACCTGCACACGCACACCTTTCCCTCCTCCTCCTGCTCCCACATCGGCCATCGCGACTACGTCGCCTGGTGCGTCGAGCACCAGGTCGAGGCGGTGGCGCTGACCAACCACGGCGACGTGTCCGACAATCGCGAGCTCGAGGGCACGCTGGCGGCCGAAGGTGTCCTGCTCATCCACGGCGTCGAGGTCTCGACGATGGTCGGCGACCTCGTCGTGTTCTCGCCCGACCTCGACTACCTCGCCACGTTCGCCGATGTCCAGGAGGCGCCGCGTGCCGGATCCCTGCCGCCGGATGTGGCCGTCGTCTGGGTGCACCCGGGGGCTGGCGGCGGTCGCAGCGGCTCGTCCTACTACCCCGGCCTCGAACGCCTCGCCGGCCCCATCATCGACGCGGTCGAGGTGTACAACGGGTCCTGGCTGGAGGAGCGTTACGTGACCGCCGCGGAGCAGATCGCCGACCAGCTCGGCTTGGCCCGCACCGGGGGCAGCGACGCGCACGAGCCCGACCAGCTCATGGCCTGCTACACGGCGTTCCCGGACCCCGTGCGCTCCACCGCCGACGTGGTCGACGGTCTGAAACGGCGCGTGACCGTGCCGCACAGGACGAAGGCGAGCCCGAAGCGCCGGCGCTTCGGGCTCTTCTGAACCGCGGCGCAAGGGGGGACGGCATGCTGACACTGTCGTTGCAGACGCCGCGACGCGTCGTCTTCGTCGACATCACCGACGATGTGGGGCGCGCCTGCCGCGAGCTCGCGCTCGCCGACGGCGCGCTGTTCGTCTTCGTGCCACACACGACGGCCGGCCTCACGATCAACGAGAACGCCGATCCCTCGGTGCGCGCCGACATGGAGATGACGCTCGAGCGGATCGCGCCGCGGGACCTTGCCTACACGCATCGCGAGGGCAACGCCGACGCGCACGTCAAGGCGAGCCTGATGGGCTCGAGCGTCACGGTGCCGGTCGTCGGCGGGCGTCTGCGGCTCGGCACCTGGCAGGGGATCTACTTCGCCGAGTTCGACGGGCCGCGCCGACGGCAGGTCCACGTCGTGGCCCTGCCGGCGCACGCGGCCTGATCCGGGCCGTCGCCGACGGATCCGTCACGCATGTCGCGACAGGTCGGCTGCGCCCGGGTGTGCGTCGGGCCGCGCCTCAGCGCCCGAGGATCCGCTCGATGTGGTGACGGATCTGGTCGGTGCCCAGGATGCCGCCCTCGTTCTTGAGCAGCAGTTGCTCGGCGGTGAACGTCTGCCCCAGCGACCAAAGCCTCTTGATCCATGCGCCGGCGTCGGGGTGCGCGAACCATTCCCACCCGTAGCGGTCCTGCAGCATCATCCGCAGCGCCCCCTCGAGCATCCACGCGCGCAGGTAGCTCGCCGCGTAGAACCCGGGGTCGACATCGGCGAGGAAGTTCTCCGCCGGGACGTCGATCATGATCGCCTCGCTGTGGCGCTGACGATAGGTGGCCGCCATCGCATCCAAAGAGCCCGCGCGCACGTGGAGCTCAGTCTCGTACGAGAGCGCGGCGGCGTAGCGGCGCAGGAAGAAGAGGTCCGAGACCGTCGCGAAACTGACGAACTCGTCGCACTCCTCGAACCCGAGGTGTCGCCCCAGCCACCCCCGGTTGAGGATGAGATGGTCGAAGAGAAAGGCGAAGGCCTCGGTCACGGCGTTGTCGCCGAGGTGCCGGTACTCGAACGCCAGATCGGGTGCGACATGGGCGAAGTGCTCCGTGTGACCGGCCTCATGAAGCAGGGCGCCGTAGTCGTCCTGCCCTCCGTGCGGGAGCACGACGAGGTAGATCTCCTCCGGGACGCGCACGGGGGCACAGAAGGCGCGCGGGGTCTTGAGCTCGCGCACCTCGGTGTCGAGGTGCACGTTCGTCTGCGCATTCAGGTCGATGCCCATGCCGGCGAGCGTCGCCTGGAGCGTCGGCAGAAGTCGATCGGCGGCGAAGACGCCGTCGTACGAAGGCGCCCGCCACAGATACGACACGTCGGCGTAGCGGAGCTCGTCGAGGCGCAGACCGAGACGCTCGCGCGCCAGCTTGTCCATGGCGCGCTCGTACAGGCCGGCGGTGTCGTGGAGGAAGGCGTCGGTCTTCGCCCGCAGGGCGAGGTAGTCGACGCCCTTGACCTCCTCGAAGAGACCCATGTAGTGCTCGCGGCCGAGGCCCCGGGCAAGCTCGTGACAGCGCCTCCACTGCCGGTCGAGCAAGGGGTTCAGATGCTCGACCGTCGCCACGATCCGCGCCTCCTGGATGCGTGCGCGGCGCGCCCGGTCGGCCTCGTTCGCCTGGACCACGCCCGCCGCCCGCAGACCGATCCTCTCGCCGTCGACCTCGATCGACGCCTGCCCTTCCGTGTTGGCGATCTCGTCGCCGAGATGCCGCGTCTCCGCGCCCATGTAGCCGTCGACCGCGAAGGCCAGCAGGTAGGCAAGACGCCGCTTCTCGTCGCCCTTTGCCTCCGCGTACAGGCCGTCGAGCTCGGCGACGGCCTGCTGCGTGAAGAGCGAAGGGTGACGCTCGTAGATGGCGGCGGTGTCGCAGATGGGCTTCTGGCCCGAGAAGTGGTCGTAGGACTCCTTTTCGAGCGCCCCGACGAACCGCTCGGCGTCACGGCGATAGTGCTGAAGGTCGAGCGGCATCGACGGTTTCTCCTTGGTCGCGTTGCCCACCGTCGGCGACGGCGGCTCTGCCAGCACTCTAGCAGACGGCCGGCTCTGTCCACCCTCAGCGGAGGCTCCTCGGGGTGGACAATCGATGCGGCCGGCCGGACCCCGCTCGCAACGGCGCCACGGGGCGGGCTACACTGCCGGGATGCCTCCACGCAACGGTGACATCCTCGACCTGCGCATCGATACGCTGGCCTACGGCGGCCAGGGCATCGCGCGCTTCGACGACTTCGTCGTGTTCGTACGCGGCGCCGTCCCCGGCGACAGCGTGCGCGCCCAGGTGACGAGGCGAAAGCAGCGCCATGCCGAAGCGAGGCTGCTCGAGATCGTCGCACCGTCACCGGCCAGGGTGCCGGCGCCGTGCCGGCACGCGGGCGAATGCGGCGGCTGCGAATGGCAGACGATCGCCTACGCGACCCAGCTCGCATACAAGCAGCGCCAGGTGGTCGAGTCACTCGAACACATCGGTGGCCTGCGCGACTACGAGCTCGAGCCGATCAGCGGTATGGCGGACCCTTGGCGCTACCGCAACAAGATGGAGTACTCGTTCGGCGAGGAGGACGGACGCCTTCTCCTCGGCCTGCACCGCCGGGGTTCGTGGCGTGACGTGGTCGAGGTGACGGACTGTCGTCTGGCGTCGGCACGCATGAACGGCGCCCGGCAGACGGTCGCGGACGCCTGCCGGGCGCTCGGCCTGCGCGCGTACGACCGCACGGCCGGCCGCCGCGAGACCCCGTCGGGGCTGCTCCGTCACCTTGTCGTGCGCGAGGCGCGAGCGAGCGGCGATCTCGCGCTGAATCTCTACGTCGCGGGCCGCTTCGCCGAAGAGGACGAACTCGCCGCGCGCGTCCGCGAAGCCCGCGCGGCGACCTCGTTCGCGATCAGCGTCAACGCCTCGCGCGCGGACGCCGCGGTCGGCGCCGCGCCGCGCCTGCTGTTCGGGCCGCCCCACCTGCGCGAGCGCCTCTCCGGTGTCGATCTGGCTGTCCCTCTGACCGCGTTTCTGCAGACCAACGGCGAGATGTGCGAGGTCCTCTACGCGACGGCGCTGCGCTTCGCAGCCGCCGAGCCGGACCGAGCGGCGTACGACCTGTATTGCGGCATCGGTTCGCTGTCGTTGCCGCTGGCGCGTCGCGCTCGCCGGGTCGACGCGATCGAGCTCCAGGAAGAGGCGGTCGTCGCGGCGCGCGAGAACGCGCGCCGGAACGCGATCGCCAACGTCGACTTCCGCGCCGGCGACGTCCGCCGGCTCCTCAAGGAGGTCGTCGAAGGAGGGGACGCCACGCCGGACCCGGCTGTCGTGCTCGTCGATCCCCCCCGGGCGGGCATGGCTCGCAAGGCCCTGCAGCGCAGCGCCGCACTCGGGGCGGAACGCTTCGTCTATGTCTCGTGCAACCCCACGACCCTGGCGGCCAACGGAGCGGAGCTGCGGGAGCTGGGGTATCGGCTGACGTGCGTGGCACCGGTCGACATGTTCCCACAGACCCACCACGTCGAGGCGGTGGCGCTGTTCCTGCGGCAAGCCTGACGGCGGCGCTGGCCCCACGCTGAGCCTGGCGGCGACGCGGTGACCCGCCGCCGCCACCCGACCCGTCGCGGCGCCGTCCTACGCCTCGGGGCGTCCCTCCGCCCGAAGCGCCCACACCTTGTCGGCGTTCACGGCCAGGAAGGCGACCGAGAGCAGCGGAAGGGCAGGCAGCGCCTCCCACCAGAGGGCGGCGATGATGGTCACCACGAACGACGCCACCATGGCGACGGCGCTGGCCAGCGGCCGCAGAGCGAATCGGCGCGCCGCCGCAAGATACAGACTGAAGAACACGACGTCGCTGACGCCGAGCGCCGTGTAACCCTCGGCGGCGTCGTGACCGGACCACGTGAGCGCGACCGTGAAGTAGCCGACGACTCGCGGTCCTTCGTCCAGCAACGCCTTCGTGGGTCCTCCGTACACGCTCACGATGTCGACGACGGCCGACACGACGGCCACCAGGACGACCCAGCTCGCGTGCTCGAGGTTCTCGGCCACCCACAGGCCGAGCGCGGCGGCCGCCAC
>Ga0315289_10005892_pt1 | contig 18023 bp, 13 predicted proteins | sample YL17G11_40_MG_FD_203452 | JGI IMG/M metagenome (GOLD analysis project Ga0315289, IMG submission 203452) | Sediment microbial communities from Yellowstone Lake, YNP, Wyoming, USA - YL17G11_40 | ecosystem: Environmental > Aquatic > Freshwater > Lake > Sediment | place: USA: Wyoming | collected... | reverse complement strand
ACGCCCTGCTGGCGGATTTCGATCTGCGCCGCCCCATCATCCACCACATGTTCCAGGTCGAGCGCGCGCCGGGGTTGACCGATTACCTGCTGGGCAACGTGCCGCTGGCCGGGGCCATCAAGAGAATCGCGGGCAAGAACCTCTGCGTGATGCCCGCCGGAAGCGTGGTGAAGAACCCCTTGGAGCTGATGAACCTGCCGGAGGTCAAGACGCTGATCACGGAGGTCTCCAAGGTGTTCAGTTGGGTGGTGCTGGACAGCCCGCCGCTGCTGCTGTCGGCGGACGCCAACCTGCTGGGCACGCTGACCGACGGAACCATCCTGGTGGTGAGGATCGGCACCACCACCATCGACATGGTGACGCGCGCCATGCAGTCGCTGTGCGAGAACAACGTGCTGGGCGTGGTGGTGAACGGGGCGCGCCACGGAGAGCTCTACAGCAAGTACACCTATTACTATTCCCGATACAAGTACGGCTACAAGACCCCCGAGGAAACCGATCCCGCTTCCCCCGAGCAGTCCGCGAGCTGAGGGTCGGCTTCCGCGGCCTGCGCGGCAGGCCTTCTGCCGCGCCGAGAGGTTCCAGGTCCCATGCATTCCGCGAGGTCCGGCTGGATGTCGTCTCAGGCCTGTCATTGGCTGGCCGGCCTCGAGGCCGGGGTGTGGGCCGGGCTGGCCATGCTGGGATGGTTCGCGTTGACGGCGGCCTGGGCGCACCATTCCGTCTGGGTGGTTCCCAATCGCCTGGGCGCGCTGTGGTATCACGAGGCGGGGTGGCGCGGCGGGTGGCACGCGGCCACCTGGGCGGGACTGGCCTTCCACCTGTTGGTCTCCGGCGTGGTGGGAATCCTGTTCGGGTGCCTGGTCCGGGAGGCGCGCAACCGCGTGCGGGTGAGCCTGTGGGGCCTCCTGAGCGGCCTGGTGTGGTGTTACCTGTCCTACGCCCTGTTCTGGAGGAGGTTGCTGGGGGCGCTGGCGGGGGGGCCGCCGCCCTCGCTGCTGGCGGCCTATCTGGTGTTCGGACTGGCGCTGGGCTGCTACCCCGGGCGGCTGCGATCCGCCCAGCGGCACTTCCTTGGGGAACTGCCGCCTCCGGCGGGCACGGAGGCGTCCTCCGAGGGACCCCCGGCAGCGTGAAGCCCCCGGGACGGCGGGTGCGCGACATGAGAGTGGCGCTGCGGGTGGCGTCGAGCAAGGCGGACCCCTGGTCCGCGTCCGGCCCCCTGGCCGGACAAGTTCTTACGTGCGGACCCCGAACGAATTGTTGCCCCCAGCCGGCTTCGGTTAGAATGGGAGATTCGGCTTTGCGCCACTTCGGCGGGCTGTCCAATGAAACCAACCCGGCCCAGCGAACGTCTGAGTAGTGGCGCAGAGTGGAGAGCGCGGACTGCGCCGGCGTACCCGGCTGGCGGGCAGCGGCGTAGTCACGTGTCCTGGAGAGGAACCAAGTCTACATGAGATTCTTCAGGCGCTCGTGCCTGGCCGCGGTGGCGGTGTGTGTGGCCTGCCTGCCGGCGCTGGCCCAGGCGCCCCAGCCCTCGCCGCCCCAGCCGAAGAAGCCCAGCCCCTTCGAGACCATCCCGCCGGCCGCCGAAGCGCCCAAGCCCCCCGCCCCACAGGCCCCCCCACCCCAGTTGGAGGCGCCCAAGGCCGCGGAGGTCCCGCCCGCGCCGGCGCCCGGCAACTTCGTGGAAGCCATCGAGTTCCGCGGCGCCCGGCGCGTCAGCCAGGACTACCTGCGCGCGGCCATCTTCACCAAGAAGGGCGACAAGTACGAAGAAGAAGTCCTGCGCCGCGATTTCATGGCCCTGTGGAACAGCGGGCGCTTCGACGACATCCGCCTCGAGACCGAGCCGGGCCGCGCGGGCCTGATCGTGCGCTTCGTGCTCACCGAGCGCCCGGTGGTGCGCTCCATCAAGTACGAAGGCATCAAGTCGGTCACCGTCTCGGAGATCCTGGACCGCTTCAAGGAGCGCCGCGTCGGCCTGTCGGTCGAGTCGCAGTACGACCAGAACAAGATCCAGCGCGCCACCGTGGTGCTCAAGGAGTTCCTGGCCGAGCGGGGACGCCAGTACGCCAGCGTCGAGCCGGAGGTCCGCCACATTCCGCCCGCCTCCCTGGAGGTCACCTTCCGGGTCAAGGAAGGGCCCAAGGTCAAGGTGGGGCGCATCGACATCCAGGGCAACCAGGTCTTCGGCGACCGCGCCGTCATCCGGTCCATGAAGGGACTGCGGCCCATCGGCATCCCGCGCTCCCGGCTGCTCGAGAATCTGTTCAGCAAGACCTACGACCTCTCCAAGCTCGAGATGGACAAGGAGATGATCCGCGACTTCTACCAGCAGCGGGGCTACTTCCTGGCGCGGGCCCTCGAGCACCAGGTCACCATGCGCGACGCGGGCGGCGGCAAGTTCCGCGTGCCCCTGTTCTACATGAACCGCCCGGGCATCCGCGCCGACCTCGTCATCCCGGTGGAAGAGGGCCGGCAGTACCGCATCAACAAGTTCAACTTCGTGGGCGTGAAGCTGTTCCGCACGCCGGACACGCTCATGCGGCCCCTCTTCCAGATGGCCGAGGGGGATGTTTTCTCGACGGCCAAGCTGCGCAAGGGCCTCAAGAACATGCAGGACCTTTACGGGCGGTTCGGCTACATCGACTTCGTTCCGGAGCCCTACCCGGAGCCCCTGCCCGGCGCCGACAAGATCGATCTGACCATCAACGCCGACGAGGGCAAGCAGTTCTTCGTGCGGCGGATCGATTTCTCGGGCAACACCACCACCCGCGACAAGGTCATCCGCCGTGAGCTGCTGATCGACGAGGGCGACGTCTACAACACCCACCTCTGGGAAGTGAGCATCCTGCGGCTGAACCAGCTCGGCTACTTCGAGCAATTGAAGAAGGAGGAAGCCGCCGAGATCAAGCGCGACACCCGCGCCAGCACCGTGGACCTCACCTTGAAGGTCAAGGAGCGGGGCAAGAACTCCGTGGGCCTGACCGGCGGCGTCTCCGGCATCGCCGGCAGCTTTGTGTCCTTCAACTACGCCACCAACAATTTCCTGGGGCTGGGCGAGACCCTCTCCATGGACTGGCAGTTGGGCGACCGCATCCGCGCGGTGACCTTCGGTTTCACGGAACCCTACTTTCTGGACCGCCCCATGCAGCTCGGGTTCACCGTGTTCACGCAGCGCTTCAACTTCGACCAGGGGCGCGAGGTTTCGCTGTTCAGCGGGCGCAACCTGATGCCGTACTATGAGGCCCTGGGCAAGGACAACCTGATGAACTACGTCTCCAACGGCCACGGCTTCACGGTTTACACCAGCTACCCGCTCAAGCGGAGCTTCGCGCGCCTGGGTTTGTCCTACAGTTTCAGCACCTCCCAGTACCAAGTGCTCAGCACGGCCGCCCGCACCTATTTCGACTACATCAACTTCCAGGGGCTGGGGGGCCCGAACTCGCTCACCGGCATCCGCACCAGCCAGATCATCCCCTCTTACAGCTACAACACCGTGAATCACCCCCTCACGCCCACCGGGGGCAAGGAGATCTCCCTCTCGGCGGGTTTTGCCGGCAGTTTTCTGGGGGGCAACGTCAACATGGTCCAGCCTACGGTGAGCCTGCGGTATTTCCGCCCGGCCTTCAAGAGCGGCCACGTCATCGGGACCCGTTTTATGGGCGCGTTCGTGAGCGGCTTCGGCGGCAAGGTGGCGCCGCCTTTCAACCGCTGGTACATCGGGGGCGAGCAGGACGTGCGGGGCTTCGAAATCTGGGGCATCAGCCCCGTCGCCTTCGTGCCCAGCGAGGCCCGCATCAACGTGCTCAACGCCGACGGCTCGGCCCGCCAGCAGAAGGTGATCGTGGACGGCCTGCCGCAGAACGTGCCCGTGACCCAGACCATCCCCATCTACCAGATGATCTTCCCCGGCGGCGATGCGCAGATGATCAGCAACTTCGAGTACCGCATTACCATCGCCGGACCGGTGACCCTGGCGGCGTTCTTCGACGCCGGCTTGAACAAGATGCTGCGGCCGAGCCAGTTGACCCTGAACCCCGACCGCCTCAAGCAGTTGAACTCCATGTTCCCGCAGGCGGGATTCGACGGGCGGGCGCGCATCGCTCCAGGCACGCAGCAGATCCGCACTTCCACCGGGCTGGAGCTGCAAGTGCTGCTGCCGGTGGTCAATGCGCCGTTCCGCATATACTGGGCCTACAACCCCACCATCGTGCGGCAGTTCATCCAGCCGCCCATCGTGGCCGACCGCTCGCTGTTCCCCAACCAGGCCACCTTCATCAACTCGATTGCCCAGTTCGGCCAAGCCACGCCCTTCTGGGAGAAGCGCAAGACCTTCCGCTTCACCATCGGCCGGACGTTCTGAACGGGGCCGGGCGGCGGGGCAGCTATGGTATTATCAAAGATCCTTTTGGAGGAGTCCCGGTCGTGAAGAACAGCGCCCTTCAGGCATCGTTGCTCGCATTCGGCTTGGCCGCGCTCGCTTACGCGCAGGCGGGGCCGCCGCCCACCAAGGTGGGCATCATCCACATCCAGAACACCGTCATCAGCACCAAGGACGGGCAGAAGGCCTTCTCCGAGCTGCAAGCCCGGTTCGAGCCCCGGCGCAAGGAGATCGAGAAGAAGCAGGCCGAGATCACCGCGCTGCGCGACCAGCTTCAGAAAGGCAGCAACACGCTGAGCGAGGACGCCCGCCAGAAGCTCGTCCGGGACATCGACCAGAAGACCCGCGCCCTGAACCGCGACACCGAGGACGCCCAGAGCGAGTACGACCAGGAGCAGCAGAAGGTCCTCCAGGAGCTGGGCGAGAAGATCATGGCGGTGATCTACAAGTACGCCCAGGACAACGGCTACGCCGTGATTCTGGACATCAGCTCGCCGCAGACGCCGGTGCTGTACGCCGCCAACAACGTCGATCTCACCAACGACATCGTCTCGCTGTACGACAAGAGCGCGCCCGCCGCCGGCGCGGCTCCCGCGACCGGGCGACCCATGGCGTTCCCGCCCGCGGGGATCAAGCCGGCCTCCCCCGCCAGGCCGCCGGCCAGGAAGCAGCCCTGAGGCGTCCGGGCGGCCTCAGCGTGCCAGCCCCGCCTGGCGCAGGAAGCCGGCGGCCGCCTCGGCCAGCGGACGGCGCTGGACCTCGACTGCCCGGACCAGGGCCCGCAGCCCCTCCGTGGTGAACCTGCCGGTGAGCGCGGCGAGCGCCTGCCGGAGGCCGGGGTATCGCTCGAAGGCATCGGCGCGCACGGCCAGCGCCGCTTGGGCAGCAGGGAACGCGCCCCGGTCGTCCGGAAGCCACTTGAACCCCCCGGTGGCCAGCGAGGCGTCGGTGGGGCTGCCCGCCACCATGCTCACCTCGTTCTTGGCCAGCGCCCGGTAGAACGCGGCCGGGTCCAGGGTCTTAGGCGCCGTCGCCAGGGGCAGCCCGTAGACGCTCATCAGGCGCCGGAACAGGGTGGGTTGCTCGAGGAACTCCTGGCTGACGCCCAGCACCCAGCGTGGCGCGTAGCCCGCCGCATCGCCGAGGGTCTCGAGCTGGCCCGCCCGGGCGTCCTCCGCGCGAACGATCATGGCGAAGCCGCCGCTGAAGCCCAGCGGATCGAGCCATTCCACGGCCGAGCGAAGGCGGTACTCGTTGCGCACGCGCTCGAAGACAATCGAGGGATCGGTTTCGTGCGGCAGCTTGAGAACGATGGTCAGAGCCAGGCCGCTGTACTCCGCATAGAGGTCCACAGTGCCGGTGACCAGAGCCTGGTGCGCCAGCAGGGTGTCGCCCAGGTTCAGCTTGCGCTCGACCGGGAGGCGCAGTTTGCTCTCCAGGTGCTGCCCCACCACCTCCGCCAGGATCGCCTGCTCGGTCGAGCTCTTGGCGCCCACGGCCAGCGGCCGCCGCCGCGAGCAGCCGGCCCAAGAGGCCGCCGCCAGGGCGGCCAGCAGCTCCCGTCGCTTCAACCTCACCCTCCCGCGTCTCGGACGCTTGACCCTCTCATCTTAGCGGGACGGACCGTCCCGCGGTGCTACAATCGTGGCTCATGATCTCCGCCAGCTCGAGAAGGGAGCCCAGGATGCTGCGAGCTATCGTACTGATGATTGGTCTGGCCGCCGTGGGAGGACCGGCCGGTTCTCAGCCGCCCCCGCTCGAGGAGCTGAAGAAACAGGCTGTGGAGATGGTCGAGGCGCGGCGCGCGCTGACGCAGCAGATCGTGGACTCCATCTTCAGCTTCGCCGAGCTCGGTTTCCAGGAGCTGGAGACCTCCGCGTACCTCACCGGCGTCCTCGAGAAACACGGTTTCCAGGTGACGCGGGGCGCGGCCGGCATGCCCACGGCGTTTGTGGCTTCGTGGGGCTCCGGTAAGCCCGTGATCGGCTTCATGGCCGACATCGACGGGCTGCCGGAGACCTCGCAGAAGCCCGGCGTGGCCTACCATGCGCCGCTGCTTGAAAACGGCCCGGGGCACGGCGAGGGGCACAACTCCCAGCAGGCCGTCAACGTGACGGCGGCCATCGTGGTCAAGGAGCTGATGGAGAAGCACAAGCTCGCGGGCGCCGTGCGCGTGTATCCGGGCGTGGCCGAGGAGCTGCTGGCCAGCCGCACCTACATGGTGCTGGCGGGCCTGTTGCGCGACGTGGACGCCATGCTGAGCTGCCACATCGGCGCCGACTTCGGCACCGCCTACGGCCCCGGCGGCTCGGGCCTGGTTTCCACGCAGTACACCTTCCACGGGCGGAGCGCGCACGCGGCTGGGGCGCCCTGGGCCGGCCGCAGCGCCCTGGACGCCGTCGAGCTGATGGACACGGCCTGGAACTTCCGCCGGGAGCACCTCCGTCCCGAGCACCGCTCGCACTACGTGATTGTGAACGGGGGCGACCAGCCCAACGTGGTCCCGCCGGTGGCCACGGTGTGGTATTTCTTCCGCGAGTGGGACTACGACCGCATCCGCGAGCTGCACGAGATCGGCACGCGCATCGCCGGCGCCGCCGCCCTGATGACCGACACCACCATGACCGAGCGCGTGCTGGCGGCCACCTGGCCGGGCCACTTCAACCGGCCCCTGGCCGAGGCGCTCCACGCCAACATCAAGCGCGTGGGCATGCCCGAGTGGTCCGAGGCCGACGAGAAGCTGGCGCGGGCGGCTCAGGCCGAGTTGAAGGCCAAGCCGCAGGGGATGAGCAAGCAGATCAGAGAGTTAAGCCCGCCGGGGACGGAGCGCGGCGGCGCGGGCTCGGACGACATCGCCGAGGTCTCCTGGAACCTGCCCACGGTCGTGCTGCGGTTCCCGGCCAACATTCCCGGCATGATCGGCCATCACTGGTCGAGTGGCATCGCTATGGCCACGCCCATCGCCCACAAAGGCTCGACCGTCGGCGCCAAGGCCCAGGCGCTCACGGCGCTGGACCTGCTGCTCAACCCAGAACTGCTGGCCACCGCCCGCCAGTACCTCGCCGAGCAGACCAAAGAGGTCCAGTGGAAGTCGCTGATCCCGGAAGGCACGCAGCCGCCCATCGACTTGAACCGCGAGAAAATGGAGCGCTTCCGGCCCCAACTCCAAAAGCTGCGCTACGATCCCGTCAAGTTCAAGACCTACCTGGAGCAGTTGGGCATCGAGTACCCCACGGTGCGGTAGGGCGCCGGGCAGGGCGCGGGGTCTCTGGTAGACTCGAATTGCGCCGTGCAGGGCGCGGAGTCGGGCAGCATGCAAGCGCTGGCGTTCTGGAAGGCGGTGACCATGGACCAGGCGGATTTCCTGGAGGGGCTGATTTCTGTCCTCGAGGGGAATGGGATCCGGTACTGCGTCATCGGGGGCCAGGCGGTGAATGCCTACGCAGAGCCGCTGGTGAGCCTGGACCTGGACCTGGCAGTGGCGGCAGAGGATCTGGAGACGGCCGAGTCTGTGTTGCGGCGGCAGTTCCAGGTGGAGAAGTTCGCGCACAGTCTGAACGTGTCGCAGCCGGGCTCGCGGCTCCGCGTGCAGGTCCAGACCGATCCGCGGTACGCGGCGTTCGTGGAGAGGGCGGCGGTGCGCGAGGTGCTGGGCCTGCGCCTCCCAGTGGCGAGCATCGAAGACGTGCTGCAAGGGAAGGTGTGGGCGGCACTGGATCCGGAACGGCGGGCCAGCAAGCGGCGCAAGGACCTGCTGGACATCGAGCGGATTCTGGAAGCGTGCCCCTCCCTGCGGGAGCGCCTACCGGCGGAGATCGGGAAAGTGCTTTCAGAATGAACCCGGCAGCGACACCCAGTTACTGTCGGATCGTGGGCGGCAGACCGGGGTCAGCGGGCCGGCAGGTGCGAGCTCGCAGGCAGGCTTACAGCGCGGACTACGTGATCGCACGATTCGCAACCGTTCGGCCGGAGGGGGCGTCGCGGCAGGAGCCGGACGATCCTCACCAACTCGTGGGGTTTGCGGAGGGAAGCGAGAAGACGCGGATGCTGTTCCGGCGGAGCTGCATCAACCGCGCGCTGCAAGCTTGCAATGAGGCCACCGGAATGCGTTTCTATGGAAGGGGGTGCTCGATCACCGGCTGGCGCAGGCAGAGATCGACGGCATGCGGGAGCTGCGGGTGTTGAGGGCGATGGGGCCGGGTCCGTGAGTGCGGGAGAGACGCCCAGCAGTGCTTCGCCGAGCAGACCAAGGACATTCAGTGGCAAGCCCGTGTGGTATCCGAACGGCCCAGACCTTAGTCCATCCGTACCATAACCATTAGACCTTGCACAGTCCCTTCCCTAGAAGGTAAAGTTGAAAGCGAATTCCTGCTCCCTCGAGGACGGCAGGGCGCCAGCCATGGCTGTATTACACGCCGAAGCGGAACGCGGCTCCTGGATGGTCCAAGGACATCCGGTCCGCATCGATTACTCCGCGGCGCTGATCGAAGAGATCTGCGCCGCGGCGGTGGAGGGGCTGTCGCGCATGCGGCGCGGCGGCGTGGAAGTCGGAGGGGTCCTGTTCGGCACTCACCGCGGCCGCGAGGTGCAAATCCTGGCGTTCCGTCCGACCTCCTGCGAGCATGCCTACGGGCCCTCTTTTACCTTGTCGGAAAAGGACTTGCGGGCGTTCGAGGAACTGCTGGAAGCGGCCAGGCACGACACGACGCTGCGCGGCCTCGATCCCATCGGCTGGTACCACTCGCACACCCGGAGCGAGATCTTCCTGGCCGAGGAAGACCTGGACCTTTACAGCCGCTACTTCCCCGAGCCGTGGCAGGTGGCCATGGTGATCCGCCCCGCCCAGTTCGGACCGAGTCGCGTGGGGTTCTTCTTCCGGGAGGTGGACGAATCGGTGCGGTCGGAGGCCAGCTACCTGGAATTCCCGGTGAGGCCGCGGCGGCGCGCGGCGCCTCCTCCACCGGTCGAGCGGCCCGGCGAAGACGTGCCCGCCCGGGATGCTAACCATCGCCCCATGCCGCCAGCGGTGGCGCCGCCCGGCAACGGCTCGGAACTGGCCAAAGAGGCGCCTCCGCCTCCCCCGCCCCCGTCCTTCGCGCTGATGGAGCCGAGAGTCTCGTGGAAATGGATCTGGCTGGTGCTGGCTCTGTGCCTGGCGATGGCCGCCGGCGGCTACACCGCCAGGTTTGTGTGGCGGCGTCCCGCCGCGCAGTCCCTGTCGCTCCGGGTGATGGACATGGACGGGCAGTTGCTCATCGAGTGGGATCGCGCCTCTCAACCCGTTCAGCAGGCCAGTCGAGCCTCCTTCGAGATCCAGGATGGCGAGGAGCGGCAAGTCGTGGAAATGGACGGCGACCGGCTCCGCGAGGGCAGCATCACCTACGCCCGGCGCTCCGAAAGAGTGGACGTGCGCTTCCGCGTCGAGCGGCCGGGAGCCCAGCCTGCCGAGGAGTTCATCCGCTTCCTGGGCCAGCCGCCGCCCGCCAAGCCCGCCATCGATCAGGCCGAGGCCATCCGCCAGCGGGACCAGCTTCAGCAGCAGGTCGAGCAGATGCGCGCCGACCTGGCGCGCAAGAACGCCCAAATCCGCCGGCTCCAGCAGCGCCCGGCCCGGCCCGCACAAGACTGAGAAACCGCGGCTTAGTTCCCGTGGTGTTGCGCACTCACTGAGCCGGATCGTCTTGAGCGCCACGGTGCGGCCTGGCACGGTATCGAAGGCGCGATAGACCACACCCATCCCGCTCTGGCCCGCTTTTTCTCGCGCCGCTGCGGTTAAATAGGAGCTGCGGAGTCTCCAACCATGTCTACTCTGGTGACTGGCGGGGCCGGCTACATCGGCAGCGTGATGGTGGAGTTGCTGCGCGAGCGCGGCGAGGCCGTGGTGGTGCTCGACAGCCTCTGCCGCGGGCATCGCGCGGCGGTGGACCCGGCGATCCCCTTCTACCGGGGCGAGGTGGGGGACGGCGCGCTGGTGGAGCGCATCGCTCGGGAGCACCGAGTGGACGCCTGCATTCACTTCGCGGCGCTGGCCTTGGTGGGCGAATCCGTGGCCGACCCGGCGCGCTACTGGGAGAACAACGTCGCGCAGGGCGCCGCCTTGCTGGCCGCGCTGGCCGCCGCCGGCGTGCGCCGCTTCGTGTTCTCCTCGACCTGCGCGGTCTACGGAGAACCCAAGGTAGTCCCCATTCCTGAAGACCATCCGCAGTGGCCGGCCAACCCCTACGGCTGGTCCAAGTTCTTCCTGGAGCGCATGCTGGAGAGTTACGACCGCGCTTACGGTTTCAAGTTCGTTTCGCTCCGCTACTTCAATGCCGCGGGCGCCACCCCGCGCCACGGGGAGCACCACCAGCCGGAGACCCACCTGATTCCCAACGTGCTGGCCGCCGCCCTGGGCCGCCTCCCGCGCGTCTCCGTGTTTGGGAGCGACTACCCGACGCCCGACGGCACCGCTGTCCGGGACTACATCCACATAGGGGATCTGTGCACCGCGCATGTCCTGGCGCTCGAGTACCTCCGCGGCGGCGCCTCGGAGTTCCTCAACCTGGGCGCCGGCCAGGGCTACTCGGTGCTCGAGGTGATCGAGACGGCGCGGCGCCTCACCGGCCGGCCCATACCGGTGAAGCTGGAGCCGCGCCGCGCGGGCGATCCCGCGCGCCTGGTGGCCTCCTCCGCGCGCGCGCGCCGCGTGCTGGGCTGGACGCCCGCCTATCCCGAACTCGAAACCATCATCCGCACCGCCTGGCACTGGCGCCAGGCGCACCCGGAGGGATACGAAGCGGAAAGGATCTGACAGCCTTCGGCGGGGCTGAATGGCGCTGCTCTCGCAGGCGCCTCCGGAGCCTCATCCCACGGTTCTGGCCCGGGCAGGCAAGTTTTCCGCGCTTCCCGACGATATCACCAGCGTGGGCGCCGGGGGTATTGGTGTGAGCAGCGAGGACCTGGTTCTGCGCGGCCTGGACCGGCTCCCTCCCTTCTCCCCCATCCTGAACCGCCTGATGGCCTCCCTGGCCCGCGAAGACGTCTCCTTTCGCGAGCTGTCCGACGTCATCGAGAAGGACACCGTGGTGGCGGGCAACCTCCTGCGCCTGGTCAACTCCGCGCTATACGGCTTCTCGGGCACGGTGAACTCGGTGCGGCACGCGGTGGCCATCCTGGGCGTGATGAAGCTGCGCAACGTGGTCATGGGCATGTCCATCTCCCGGATGTGGCGCACCGTGCGCACTCCCGAGAACTGGTCCGCCGCCCGCTTCAACATCCACTCGGCGGCCACGGCCATCCTCTCGGATCTGCTGGTGGAAAAGCTGCCCGTGCCCTATCCGGAAGGAGCCTTCGTGGCCGGCCTGCTGCACGACATCGGCAAGCTGCTCATCGCCATCGCCCTGCCCCGGGAGTTCGCCCTTATTCAGACGCGCTTCGAGCTGGGCGGCGCCACCATCGGGGAGTGCGAGCTGGAGGTCATCGGCGCCACCCACGCTGCCCTATCCGGCGCCGCCTTGAACCGATGGAATCTCCCCGCGCCGATCCGGCGCGCCGTCTCCTTCCACCACCACCCGGACCAGGCCAGCCAGGGCCAGCTCGAGCTGAGTCACGTGGTCCACGCCGCCAACCAGCTCGCCAACGACCTGGGCCACTCGGCGCTGTCCCCGGACCACGAGCAGAACCGGCATTCCGATGAAGTCCTGGCCGGCCTGGGGTTGACGGACCAAGTCCCCCGCCTGCTGGCGCAGTTCGGCCCGGAGTTTGAAACCCTGCGCAGCTTTTTTTGATCCCCACCCCTCTCGCCGTCCGGCGCGTGCTCTGCTACCATGTCAGGGGGAGAGGTCCGATGAGCCGATGGGGAATTGTGGCCTGCGGGGCGATGGCACTGGCCGCCGGCTGGCTGCTGTGCGCGTGTTCTTCTGCCAGGCCCGTCGCGGTGGATCGCGTCCACCGCATGGGCGAGCCCGTGGCCGTGGGCCCGCTGATTTACACCGTAATCGACACCGAGTGGTTGAACCAGATGGGAGAAGGCGCCACGGCGCGCGTGCCGCAAAACCGCTTTCTGCTGTTGCGCCTCAGCGTCACCAACAGCGGCGCGAGCAACTCCGGGGTTCCGGGCATGACGCTGGTGGATGCGAGCGGGAAGACTTACACCGAGCTCACCGACGGGCACGGGGTCAGCGAGTGGCTGGGCTACCTGAGAACCGTCAGTCCCGCTCAGACCGAGCGCGGGCACGTGCTCTTCGACGTGCCTACCGGAGCCTACCGCCTGCGCGTGACCAACGACGCCGAGCCCGGCACCGAGAAGGCAGAGCTGATCGAGATCCCGCTCCAGTTGTCGCCCTCGCTGCCCAACCTGCCCGGCGAAAGGTAGTGGCCGGGGGTGGGCGGGCCCGCCATGCTCGGCATCATCCTGGCCGTGGGGCTGGCCGGGGCGTCACCGGTGCCTCTGGGCATCGTCAAGACCACCCTGCACCAGTACGAAGACGGCCCGGCCCTGGCCGCGGATTTCCTGTTCGCTCCGGGGGAGACGGTCTTCCTCAGCTTCCAGGTCCAGGGCTACAAGGTCACCCCGGAGAGCCAGGTCCATCTCGAATACCGGATTGAAGCCGTGGACGCCGGCGGCGTACCGCTGCTGGAGCCGCTCCGCCGCGAAGTCAAGACGGAGCTTTCAGCCGAGGACAAGGACTGGATGCCCCTGGCGCGCCACAGCGTTCCGGTGCCGCCGTTGGGCGATGCGGGCACTTACCGCGTCGTGATCGCCGTGCGCGACCTGGTGGCCGGCGCGGAGGTCAAGACCGAGATTCCGTTCCGCGCGGGCGGGCGCGCGGTGGCCCCCAGCGACGCCCTGGTGGTGCGCAACTTCCGCTTCCTGCGCGGCGAGGAGGACCGCGAGCCGCTCGCGCTGGCCGCCTACCGTCCGGGGGATACGCTGTGGGCGCGTTTCGAGATCCGCGGCTACAAGTACGGGGAGAAGAACCAAGTCCACGTCGAGTACGGCCTGGAGGTGCTCGGACCGACGGGCAAGAGCCTGTACCAGGAACCGCAGGCCGCGGTCGAGCAGAGCAGTTCTTTCTACCCGAAGCGCTACCTGCCCGGCAGCCTCAGCCTGAACCTCCAGCCGAACGCCCGCCCGGGCGACTACACCATCGTGCTCACCGTGCGGGACCACCTCGGCTCGCAGGTCAGCGAGACCCGCCACAGCTTCAAGATCGAGTAGCCCGGCCCCCTACCGCGGCGCGGCGTTCTTCACGTACTTGTCGAACCAGGCGAGCATCTCGAACAGGGTGTGCTCGACGGATTCGCGCGCTACATACCCGTGCGATTCGTGCGGCAGCGTCACCAGCCGCACCGTGCCGCCGTTGCCCCGGATGGCGGCGTACATCCGCTCGGACTGGATGGGGAAGGTCCCCGAGTTGTTGTCCGCCTCGCCGTGGATCAGCAGGAGGGGCTCCTTGATCTGGTGGGCGTACAGGAACGGCGACATCTTCACGTATAGCTCGGGCGCTTCCCACAGCGTGCGGCGCTCGGACTGGAAGCCGAACGGCGTGAGCGTCCGGTTGTAGGCCCCGCTGCGCGCGATGCCCGCGCGGAACAGGTCCGAGTGCGCCAGCAGGTTGGCCGTCATGAAGGCGCCGTAGCTGTGGCCGCCCACGCCCACCCGCGCCGGGTCGGCCACGCCCATCTCGGCGGCCTTATCGATAGCCGCCTTCGCGCCGGCCACGATCTGCTCCACGTAGGTGTTGTTGACGGTCTCCGGATCGCCCACCACCGGCATGGCGGCGCCGTCCAGGATGGCGTAGCCCTCGAGCAGAAAGAACAGGTGCGAGATCCCGCCGAGGCTGGTGAACCGTTGCACGGAGCCCGTCACCTGGCCGGCCGTACCCGGATCGTTGTACTCGAGCGGATAGGCCCACACCACCGTGGGCAGCCGCGTGCCCTGCTGGTACCCGGGCGGCAGATACAACGTGAAGGAAAGCTGCACGCCGTCGGCGCGCCGGTAGGTCACCAGTTGCTTGCGGATGCCCCGGAGCTGGGGCGCGGGATCGGGATAATGGGTCAGCGCCCGGGGTTCGCTCGCGCCGCGCGTGCGCACGAAGTAGTTGGGCGGATCGCTGGGCGACTCCCGTCTCGTAACGAACTGCGTGCCGTCGTCGCTCAGCAGGCCCGCCACCGTCTCGTAGCTGGACGCGTCGCAGCCGAACAGGCGCTCCGTCTTGAGGGTCTTCAGGTCCAGGCGGTCCAGGAAGGGCCGGTCGCCCTGCGGCGTCGCCCCCGCGCCGGAGAGAAAGATCGAATCCCCGTGCTGGAGCAGCGCCGCGTGGCCGCTCTTCAGCATCCGCATCATGGGAAAGCCCGGGTCCTTGTAACGGTCCTGCGCGCTGAGGCTCCACAGCAGGCGCGGCGCCTCGGACGGATTATCGGCGTTCAGCGCCAAGGTGCGTCGCCAGCGCTTGTCCCGGTCGTAATCGGTCACCGCCACCAGGCCGTTCTTTTCGCCCCAGTACTTCCCCATGTACCGGTGCTCGAGCTTGACGAGCTCGACCGGCGGGCCGGTGAACGGCGCGGCCAGCATCAGCACGCGGTCCCGATGAGGGACCTTGCGCTTGGGATCGCCGCCGTCCAGGGCCTCGACCCACACCAGCGTGGCCGGCGCGGTGGCCCGCCACTGGTAGCTGCGCGGCCCGGTGGGCACGCCCTGCGGTGGAACCGCATCGGCCAGCGGCAAACTCGCCAGCTGGTACACTACCTGGCCGCCGCGGTCCCAGACCTCCACTTCCTTGGGGAAACTGAAGTGCGCGTATAGGTAGGAGTACGGACGGTGCACCCGGGCCACCAGCAGGTGCTTGCCGTCCGGGGCCGGCGAGGCGGCCTGGAAGATGGCCGGCTGGCCGACCAGCGTCAGGCGGCCGCTCACCACCTCGACCAGAGCGAGCTGGGAGGTCGTGTAGTAGTTGAACAGGTCCTCGTCGTGCGGGCCGGTGAGCAGGTCCTGGAGCGTCCACACCGGCGCCGCCCGGCCCGCGGTTTCCTGGATGTTGGGACCCGGCGGCGCCGCTGGCCGCGCCGGCGGCTTGCCCCGCCCGGCCGGCACCAGCCGGACCAGCAGCGTGCGGCCGTCCGGCATCCATTGGTGGGGATCGCCGGCGGCGGCGTTCACGGTGACCCCCGGGAGCTTGCGCGCCTTGCCCGTGGCCGCCTCGCCGACCCACAACTCGATGCCCGCGGCCGTCGTGTTGGGGAAGGCGAAGTAGCGCCCGTCGCCGCTCCATTCGGGACGCCCGGGCTTGGCCCCCGCCGGCAGAGCGATCTTGGTCGCGGCGCCGTCGGCGACTTTCTGGAGCGTGAGCGAGAGGAAGTAGAACGCCGGATGGGGGCCGTTCGTGTTGGGGTTGATGCGCAGCCCCGCGAGCCGCAGCATGGGTTGCGCCACGTCCGCTATGGGCGGATGGCGCAGCGGCTCCGTGAGCAGCGCGTAGTCGCGCGTGGGACTCAATTGGAGTTGCGGCGTGGCCGGCGCCCGCAGCACGTCCAGCACCGCCTTGGGCGGCTGCTGGTACTTCTCCTGCGGGGCCGCCGCCACCGCGAACACGAGCAGACAGAAAACGCTGGTGAGCTTCCGCATAGAACTGTCCAGTTTATCCCTTTCCGCAGGAATCGGGGACTGGCTACGCTGTCCCCCCGGAGGGCGACGCCCCGACAGCGCCGCCCGCTTCTGCTTCTTGACTCATCTCGGGGCTCTGCAGCAGCTTGTAGACGATGCGGTTGGAGGGCACATTCGACTCCACCCAGTCCACGCCTTCCGAGGTAATGGTGTAGTCGCTGCTGGTCTCGTCCCGCCTGAGGTACCGCTTCTCCTTCAAGTACCAGATGGTGAATTCCAGGTGCTCCCGCGGCAGAGCGGTCATGGCCTCCAGCTCCAGCAGCGACAGGCTGGCCTTGTCCGGGTGCGAGCGGCGCCGGTTGTAGAGCAGGCACAGCACCCCCAGGCGCCGGTTACCCTCGGCCTCGACGCCCACCACGAAATCCTTCATCTCGAAGATGGGCAGCGGCTGGGAATACTGGACGTTGAGCTTCTGGTCGTATTCCGCGCGGCGCTCGGGGTGCCCCAGGGTCTCGTAGGCCTCCCGCAGCCGGATGAACATCTCCATGTCGCCGGTGTGGGGGTTGTCGGGGTGGTAGCGGGAGGCCAGCATGCGGTAAACCCGCTGGATGGTCTCCGCCTCGGCGCTAGGCGAGATCTGCAACAGCTCGTAGTAATCCACCACTTCCGCGGTAGCCATATCCTGAGATTCTAGCACCGGGGAGAGGAGTACTTCCGGCTGCTGGAAACGGCGTAGCGCCGGCCGCTCCCTACCCCTTCACCGTGAGGTCCGCGCCGAGGGGCGAGGTGAGGTTCCCATACACGGATCATCGCCGCCAAACTGCCGCCGGGCAGGTCGCCGGGGAGGCGGAGGTGGTAGACCCCCGCCCGCCCCGGCCGCATCCCCGTGGAGAGGACATCCCCGTCCCCGCGATCGATTTCCCGACGCTCACCTTGACCTGGGTGAATCAAAGGGCCTCGGATCGTTGCCCCAAGAAAGCTATTTAGGACTGACCGGCCCGCTATGGCAAGCGAATGGATGCCCGTGCGCATCTATTCCGGTCGGGCCGTGAAAATTCGCGTCAGTCGGGGGGCTCTTTGGGGGGTATTGCCATGCCGGGCGGATTCTGATAGGCTACGCGGGTTCGGGATATCCAGCGATGGCCACACCGGGGCCGGCACGGCGGGAACTGGTCGGGTGGAAAGAGATCGCTGAATACCTCCGCCTTAACACCCGCACGGCGCAAAAATGGGAGAGCGAAAAAGAGCTGCCCGTCCACCGGTATCCCGGTGAAAAGGGCCGGGTATACGCCTATGCCGACGAAATCGAGGCCTGGAAGGAAGGGCACGGGGCGGTTAACGCTCCGCCCTGGTGGCGGCGGAAGTGGCCGCTGGCGGGACTGGCGCTGGTAGCCGGCGTGGGCGTGGCGGCGGTCATGCTGCTCCTGAGGCCGGGCCCGCCCCCGGCGGACTACCGCGTCGAGCCGAACCACTTCGTGGCCCTGAATGGCGAGGGGAAGGAGCTTTGGCGAGTCCGGCTGCCGCAGGCCTCCAAGTGGCTGGCCTACCAATCCCCGGAAGAGCGCACGCGCAACGTCCGGTTTGCAGACCTCGATGGGGATTCCCGAGTGGAGACGCTGTTCAAGCTGATCGCGGGCGCACCCCTGGAGCGTGCCGTGTCACTGCTGTGCTTCTCCCAGGAGGGGCGCCTGAAGTGGGAGTTCCGTCCGGGCCGGAAGGTCTCCACGACCACGCAGAGGTTCTCAGGGGACTACACCGTAGCAGCCTTCTCCATCCTTAACCTGCCCGGACGGAAAGGCAAGCACGTGGTCGTGACAAGCTGCCACGCCTGGAGCTGGCCGAACCAGATTGTGCTGCTGAGCCCAGAGGGCAAGGCGGTCGGTGAGTATTGGCACTCCGGGCACCTGCTGGCGCTGGGCCTGGCCGACGTGGATGGCGACGGCACAGAGGAAATCCTGGCCGGGGGCGTCAACAACAGCCGTGGCCGGGCCACCCTGGTGGTCCTGGACCCCCGGCGGCTCGCCGGCGCTTCCGTCCAGCCCGCGGGCGACC
>Ga0315289_10005891_pt1 | contig 18024 bp, 20 predicted proteins | sample YL17G11_40_MG_FD_203452 | JGI IMG/M metagenome (GOLD analysis project Ga0315289, IMG submission 203452) | Sediment microbial communities from Yellowstone Lake, YNP, Wyoming, USA - YL17G11_40 | ecosystem: Environmental > Aquatic > Freshwater > Lake > Sediment | place: USA: Wyoming | collected... | reverse complement strand
TTCTTGTCTGTGACGGGGCGCACATTGATTACTTATTCATCGTCCATTACAGACAAGAACCTTATTGCGGAGAGTGTAGGATTCGAACCCACGGAACTACTTGATTCATCCAACGGTTTTCAAGACCGCCTCATTAGACCACTCTGACAACTCTCCAATTTGGTGATTAATTGTTTGGTAAGATTCGAACTTACCTTCACCCTTTTCAGTGGGCAGCATTGCCACTATGCTACAAACTTTCAATCACCCATGTTATAACAAGAACCACGTCTGGTTGTGGGGAAGGATGGACTTGAACCACCGACCTTTCGGGTATCAGCCGAACTCTCTGACCACTGAGTTACATCCCCATTTAGTTGTCTCGGTGAGATTTGAACTCACAACCCCTTCCTTATCAGAGAAGTGCGCTAACCAGATTGTGCCACGAGACAGTGTTAATTGAAAGATTACCTGATTCGAACAGATTCTGTCACCCTCGCAGTGCGCATTTACCATGTCTTGTACTTCGACATCTTTCAATTTGCGTTTCGGGTAGGATTCGAACCTACATCTCGCTGTTTAACAGACAGCCGTTTTACCAGTTATCGCACTACCGAAACATAAAGAGAAGGGTGTGGGATTCGAACCCACGTGAGTTTCCTAACGGTTTTGCAGACCGTCCCTTTCAACCACTCAGGCAACCCTTCAGAATTTCCAGCATGTCAAAGACCATATTTTAACTTGATGTTATTTGGATTAACATCGCTATTAAACTTGAGCCGAGAATCGGAATCGAACCGATGTTTCTTGAATACCACACAAGCATTCTACCCCTAAATTATCCCGACAATATTATAAAGAACAAAAAACCCGAAAACTTTGTGAGATTTCGGGTTTTGATTTTTATCATGTTTTATTTTTACCAATCAATGATATCTTTAAAACCCGAACCCGTATCTGCTATATTTCTGCCTGTAAATCCTGAACAGAACACAACATTACCATTACGACTATTAATCGTTGACGAACTGGTAATATTTGACACTTGTGTTTTCATTGTTTTAAAAATTAAGTCTTCTTTTTCATTTAAATACTTGGCAAAGGTAAATAAAGTTTCGAGAATTGCAAATTATTTTACAATTATTTTTTAAATTTTTTATAATTTTTTTTCAATGTCTTCTGATATTTGGGTGAATTAAAATGTTTATTTCTTCCTAATTGAGTGTTTTCCAGTAACATAAGACCACGTAAACTACTATACTCTTTTGCCTTTCTTTTGGTGGCACAACCACTAAGAATTATTGCAAAAATTATTAACAATATAATATATATGGTTCTTTTCATAAATATAAATACAAAAAAAACGCACCGAATTGGTGCGTTTCATTATATAAGTATCAATTATTAAATCTTTTCTTCTTTTTCATTCAAGTCGAAAGTGAATTCCAAATCCTGACCGTCAAGTTTCAATGAAAGTTTATTTTCATCAAAGGTTTTGAATTCGGTAAACCATTTCTTTGAAAGAATTAAAGCAAATTTAATTTGTGCAATTTCCTGAAGTGCTTTTCTTCTACACTTATTTAAAATACCTGATTTGGTTTCCAGATAAGTCTTCAGTACGCCCTTCTGTTGTTCTTCACTTAATGAAGTAAACATATCGGATTCCAATTGTGCTTGATATTTTTTAATTGCATCAGACATTACCCATTCGCTGACTTTAAGCGGAGCACCACTTTTCAGTTTAGCAACCACGTCTTCAACCTTTGGTAAAGAAGACAAACCTTTGATTTTTGTATCAAGATTAACTGACATATAGAAGTCTGTTGCTTCTGCAGACGTTACCTTTGGAGCAAAACCATTGAAATCAGTAACACCAATTTCTTTGAGCCAATCTGCTGCTTCCTGACCAAGCATTTCAACGAATGATTTGCTGGTTTTTGGGAAGAGTGACTTCCTGTAGTAATCATACACTTTCTTATCGCCCTGAAGTTTAATAAGTTCCCATTCCTGAATAGCAAGACCTTTTGCACTTACTGCTCTTACCATACCTCTATTAACAAGTGGAAGACTGGTGAGGTCAAGAATTATTGTTCCAGCAACGTTGTCAATATCAGCATTCAAACCTTTGTTCATTACGATATTGTAAAGTTCATCAGTATAACTTACTGGAAGTTTTTGTACGTTTACAATACCATCTTTTACAATGGTAAATGTTTTGTACTGGAATGAAGCAACTTTATCAACATTGAATTTGTTTTTTGGAAGTTGTACTTCACCTTCGATGTAAATACGAATACTGAGATTTGCACGACTTTCGTTCCATACCAAGTCAGTCATTGGATAACCCCTGTCAGGATTACTGTTGACAAATTTGGCATCAACTTTAGTTTCGGCAAGTTCTGCGGTAATCTTATTCAATTCATCAACGTCTTTTGCTTCTGAAAGTCTTTTCTTATCTGCATCAGTAAGGGTACTTCCAACAGCAACTTTCTTTCTACCAATCCTGTTATAAGAAAACTCAGGATGTCCTGCATAGAACAAGCAACCTTCGATGTTGCCCAAATCTTCAATGAGGTTCATCAAGCAATAAGCGTTGTCATCAACCTTCTGAATTGCAGCACGACCACCATCAGGGAATCTTTTTGAAGCATCAGCAACACAATCTTTAATCGCTGCTTTGAATGCATTGAGTTTCTGTTTTCCAAATGCATTGGCTAACATCCTGTAATAATGATTGTCACCAAGTGCGTAGAAAACTTTTTCCGCATCGTCATTCAGAAGTTTATCTGAAAGAACATAAATTGCAGCATAAAGCGCAGCGTCAATAATAGTTCCACCACCAACACCATTTGCGCTGAAGAAATAAATTTCTTTCACATCACCACCAACCATGATTTTGTTGTCGGCAATGTTGTATAGTAGCACGCTACCATCTTTACCAACGCTGAATGCGAAATCATAGAGATATCTGTCGGTAATATCAACAACGGTTTTCTTGCCACCGTAAACGCTTGAAGAAATCTTTGCGTCAAACATTGGTTCGAAATCATCGAAACCATCACAACTGATTTTTTCACCGCCAAGGACACTTGCCATTTGGGTTAATGCACGTGTGTCTGCATAGTAGCCATATTCAACAAAAGTTGAAGAAGCAATGTCGGATTCAAGTCCTTTAAGTGTTTTAATTACTTCATTCCAAGGACAGTCGTTATTACAACCATCAGTAAGAAAAATCATTGAGAACACACCATCAGGTCTGTTTTTTCTGATTCTAACAATAAGGTCTTTAACGAGTTCAAGTGGTTTCAAGAATGCAGTCAAGCCAACTGGACGAAGCCATTTGTCAATTGCATCATGTAGGTCAGTAAGTGTTTTGAGTGATTTTACTTCCACTTCTTCTTTGAGAATTCCAGCATCCCTGCTGCCAGAGAACCATACAATAGAAATTGTATCACCTTCCTTCATAATGTTGGAAAGTTTGTTTTTCAATTGTGTTCTGATTTTCGGGAGTTCCCAAGACATTGAGCCAGATACGTCAACCACGAAAATGTGGTTTGTTTTTTTTGCAACTTCTACAGTTACTGTACTATTAATTTCTTGCGATACAAGATAATAGTTTTCATCAAATTTTACATTTTTTTTCATTCAATTAATTTTTATTTACAGTTATTTATTTTTTCAATTCTTGTGTGCTTTTTCAGCCATTCTTCAATATATGAGTTATCATTACTAACAAATCCATCGTGACAATCTGCTTGAAAATCTCTAACGAGTTCCTGCAAGTCATGTATTGTTAAATAATATCCATCAACATATTTATCGCCTATTAATTTACTCTCAAGAACTATCATTTTCTTAAAATAATAGGCAAATCTACAAATTATATTTTTAATTTCAAAGAACTTTTTGATAAATACTTAAAAATTAAATATTAATCACAGTATTACGCATTTTTTCCCAATCAATTTCTTTTCTTTTTAAGATTTTTTCCTGTTCTTCTTTAACAGCATTAATCATCTTAATAACTTCTGGGTCATTAAAGTCAAGTTTTTTTATTTTAAACTTTTTACCGTGCTTGAAAATATCTTTTAATTTTGTCTTTGGCATAATTATCCACATTTACTATTACCACAAGCCATGCAGGTTAGACAACCTTCTTTATATTCTAAATGGTCACTACCGCAATCAGGACATTTACCTTTACCTTTCTCACCATCCTTAACATATCTTTTTATTACACGAGCCACACCATTCTTCCAAGTATTAATATAGTCTTCCTTGAAGTTCAAAGAATCAATAAGTTCATATAATTTAAGAATTGGCATTCCATGTCTCATAATTCCAGAAATTAATTTTGCGTAGTTCCAGAATTCTGGGTTGAATGCATGGTTCAAACCAGTATGGGTTTGTTTAACACCGTCACTGTCAATATATTCAATATCATACCTTTTTATCTTTATTTTTTCACCCTTTTCGTTAAGGTCTTCAGTTTCAACAATATTTTTTACCACTTCACATTCTTTTACATTTGGTGGTAATTTACTTAGACCATTTTCGAGTTTACCTGTAAATATTTCATATGGTCTACCGTCTTTCATACCGACAACAGCAATCCATTTTTCTAATGCATTCTGAAAACGATGAATTTCACCCTTTAATCTTTTTGGTCGTTTAGGTGCGTGATTCTCGTGAAATTCAATTTCTTTCTTTTCATTTTCATTAATAAGAACGCCACTACGAGATTCATCACGATAAACAGTCATTCCTTTACATTCGCTTCTCCAGCCTGTTTCATATACTTTTGAAACAAGTTCTTCTGTCACGTCTTTTGGAAGATTAACAGTTACTGAAATACTATGGTCAACATGCTTTTGTATTCTTCCTTGCATTTCAACTTTTTTTACCCAATCAACATCATTTGCGGTTGCTTTATAATATGGTGATTTTTTTACAATTTCGTCACGCTGTTCGTCCGTCATACCTCTTACAACATCGGCATTATATCCGTTGACATTTAGCCATGTTTCAAATTTATGGTGAAAAACTGGATATTCTTGCCACGCAATTCCTTCATCATCAACAAAATCAATTCTTACGTCTTTTTCTTGTGGATTAATTTTTCTGCGTCTTTTATATATAGGTGAAAAACATGGTTCAATTCCTGATGTGGTTTGAGTCATGAGACTTGCAGTTCCAGTTGGTGCAATAGTAAGTAGAGCAATGTTTCTTCTGCCATAATATTGCATTAATGTCCATACCTCAAAATCTTCTTGTTTAATTCTCTCAATAAATGGATTATTTTTTTCACGTTCAAAATCAAAGATAGGAAATGCGCCACGTTCTTTTGCCATAATTGCAGAAGACTTATATGCGTTTAATTTCAATGCTTTGTGTACTTCTACGCTAAAGTCCGTTGCCTTATCTGTACCGTATGTAAGTCCAACTGCTGCAAGCATATCGCCTTCACCAGTTACACCCAATCCAGTTCTGCGCCCCCTGATTGTTTTATCTTTAATTCTTTCCCAAAGTTTGATTTCATATAATTTAAGGAATTCGTCTTCTGGGTCTGATTGTATTTTAGCAAGTATGGCATCAATTTTTTCAATTTCTAAATCAATAATATCATCCATGTAACGCATGGCAATAATAACATCTCTTTTAAACCAATCAAAATCAAAATATGCATCTTTGGTAAATGGATTTCTTACATACCCAAATAAATTTATTGCAAGTAGGCGACAACTATCATCATTACAAAGAGGTATTTCACCACAAGGATTAGTACTGGTTGTTTTGTAACCCAAGTCTGCATAACAGTCAGGAATGCTTTCACGCATAATGGCATCCCAAAAGAGAATCCCGGGTTCGGCTGATTTCCATGCATTATGTATTATTTTTTTCCAGAGTTTTTGTGCATCAATTTCTTTTGTATATTTAGGTGTATCGCTATCAATTGGATATTTCTGGACGTATGTTGTTCCTTGTGTGGCAGCAATCATAAAATCATCGTGTAATTTTACCGATATGTTTGCACCAGTTACTTTACCTTGAGATAATTTGGCATCAATAAAGTTTTCACTATCTGGATGTCGTATTGATATACTTTCCATTAATGCACCTCTGCGACCATCCTGCGCAACTTCTTTTGTGCTGTTGGAGTATCTTTCCATGAAAGGCACAACACCAGTAGAAGTGATTGCAGAGTTCTTTACTGGACTTCCATTTGGTCGTACAAATGAAAGGTCTAATCCAACACCGCCACGTCTTTTTTCTAATTGTACCAGTTCTTGGTCAAGTTTTAGAATTCCACCATAACTATCACTTTCACCGTCATTACCAATAACAAAACAATTGGAGAGTGATACCACTTGAAAATTATTGCCAATGCCTGACATTGGTGAACCTTGTGGTATAATTCTTTCAAAATTTTTTATTGTGTTATAAATTTGGTCTTCGGTAAGCGGATTTGGGTATTTTACTTCTATCCTTGCAAGTTCGGAAGCAATTCGATGATGCATGTCATCAGGAGAAAGTTCATAATAATTTTTATCATCTTTTAAGCAATATTTTTTCATCCAAACATGTGCTGCCAATTCATCGCCTTTAAAATATTGTAGTGCTGCTTTTTCGACTTCTTGTTTGGGATAACTTTTAAGGTTTTTATATACCATAGGAATAATAATTTTTTATAAAAATGAGTTTACAAATATATTGAGAAGTATTCATAAATACAAGGTTTTAATCAAATATTCTTAATAATAATTAAATAAATTTTATGTTATTCAACCTTAAACTTTTAACAAAAAAAGGGTGCTAAAAAGCACCCCTAAACAAACGAAATTATATAAAAACAGAGAATTATTTTACGTCCTTATCATCAACAACAGTTGTTGTGCTATTTGTAAACGTTACATTATTTGTACCGCTTGTGGTAATGCTTCCAGTTAAATTATCTTTTGGAGCATCTTTATCTTCTTTATCTTTATCGTCAGGATTAATTAATGATTTTGATATTGTACCAAAGTCTGCACTATACGAACTCATATTTCTATATGATGTGCTGGCATTATTTAATGTCATTGACATTCCAGCAACACCTGCTGAACTTGCAACATAGTTATATGTGTTACCTACGCTGATTCCAAATCCACTACCAACTTTGAAAGCATCTTGGTTAGCAGCGAGATACAAGAAGTTCCAATCTTCTTTTTCACATTCTTTAATGAGTTTTTTAACAGCAGCGAGAGTGTATTCTTTACTTGAATTTTCTTCTCCATCAGTTACAACACAAACCAAAACTTTTGAGGGTGCTTCTTTTCCAAGACGAGCAAGTTTTGCTTTATCAGTGTTAATTGTTTTACCAATTGCATCATATAATGCAGTCATACCCCTTGGATACCAAACAGTGCTTGTAAGTTCTTCTGCTTGTTTAATATCAATATTATCATAAAGAAGTTGATAATGATTTGGGTCATCAAATAATGCAACCGTAATTGTTGCTTTATCTGGAAGTGCTTTTTGTTGCCTTAAAAATTCATTAAAGCCACCAATTGAATCTTTCATTATATTACCCATTGAGCCACTACTGTCAAGGACGCAAATGATATGTGTTTTCTCGTTGGTAGGAACTATTGTTTCCGTAACAACGGTTGTAACTATAGTCGTAGTTACTTTCTTTTTGTTTTTAGCCATTTTTCATAATACTTAAGCATAAAATTATTTTGACCAAATATAATACATTTTAATTAAAAATGCAAGTGTTATTTTTATTTAGACTAAATAAAAATAGTAACTCATTGAAATAAAAAAACTTACAAAAAATAAATTTTGTAAGTTTAGTGTCGGTAGAGAGGGATTCGAACCCCCATAGCCAAAGGCGAAGGTTTTACAGACCTGTGATTTCACCTACTTACCGTTCTACCGTTTGTGCCTTCGGTGGGAGTCGAACCCACCTTGGTCTCCTTAAGAGGGAGTAACATTACCGCTTTGCTACGAAGGCAATTCGTGGGGCAGGTAGGACTCGAACCTACTCAGCCGAAGCACTTGTTTTACAGACAAGCCTAACTCTCCAACGTTAGCGCAACCCCAAGTTTGTCATATGAACGAGACTCGAACTCGTATGGAACGTTGTTACCAGCATCCCTCTCCCCATGTTTTGGATAGCGTAACCCGTTTTCGCCATCATATGATTTGTACACTCGGTAGGAATCGAACCTACGTGAGTCCGCTTAAAGGGCGGTAGCATAGCCACTTTGCTACGAGTGCATGTTCTACTTTATTTTCGGGACATTGGATAAAAAGTAGTAAAAAACCCTGAAAGTGCGCCCGAAGGGACTTGAACCCTTAACTCCCACATTAAAAGTGTGGTACTCTACCAATTGAGTTACGAGCGCAAACCCGTTTTCATAAAAACCCCGTGTTTTTAAACGTTTTTCACGGGTAATAAACGTTTTTCATGAAATATTTCAATTTATACCTGTTTTTCACGGGTAATATCTGTTTTTCACAAAAACAGTCAAAATATATCTGTTTTTATGCAACAATATGTGTTTTTATGCAAAAAACAAAAAACCCGAATCTTTCGAATCGGGTTCAGTGTAATTTACACATTGCTAACAATCATCATTAACATTGTGTTATGGACATAGTATTCCCGATTCTTATAAATTGCTTTTTATAAGATTTTTTACCGTAATAATATGTACCAAAAGTTATCATTGCTTTATTCTTTACTTGTTTTACTTAAAATAATAGGTGACAAATGTATTTTATAAATACGACATTTCCTAATAAAATTACAATTATTTTTAAATTATTTTCTAAACCATTATTTTATACTTAGTTGACCACCCATTTTCTTCTTTATCTTTATCACGTATTTTTTTCAATCTTTCTATTGCTTCTGGTGACCTTATTGAGTTTCTTCCATCAATAGTTATGGCTTTTTGTGAATTTAACAACCCCAATGATATTAATTCTTGATAAACATTATCACTAAATTTTTGTCTGGCAAATGATTTTAATGATACTGCATTATGTAGTGCAACCATTGCGTCATCAGAAAGTTTATTTAAAACATCATCATGATTTGAAATCATATTCATTGCATCTTGATTTGTTACAATTTCTAATCTTTTGGGATACGTACCTACTGTTGCTAAAACAAAGCCTGACGGTATTTGAGTGTAACCATAGTTAGGTTCATCATACATATTCACCTCTGACCATCCTGAATTTGATATTGAGTTTCCTGCTTCTGCAGCACCATTATTGGTTAACTTAAAATATTTGTGGGTTTCTCTGTCAGCATCATGCCAAGGCATACTAATTTCAACCCAACCATTTGATTTTTGAATTGTTATTTTATTCTGAAAACCACTTCCAATAATTGATTTTGCCCATGATATAATTTCTATTGGTATGTCTGCAGGTTTTACATATAGTATGGGTCCTAATATAGATTCGGGTTTAAATGATTTGTCAATTTTTGCCAAAACCTCAAAAAGTCTTTGTTTATTATCTTTTTTCATATTAGTTATTTTTCAATATAGTATTCGTAATAATTCATTAATTCATTTTCGTTGTTGAAATATCGGATATTATCGTTATCGGGAGTATAATTTACCATTTCACGACCCCTAATAATTAAACCATCATATCCTATTCTTAGCATTTCATCTTTAACGTTTGTTTTTGTGTCAAAATCTCTTTTTGCATCAAAATAATCGTTCATACCAATTTCTTTACCATAAAGCATTACTACTTTTTGTATAAAAATTTCTGCATCATTCCAAGTATTAACAATTTTGGGGTGTTTTGGTATAGCACCAACAACAAAATATACTTTACCATATTTTCTTGCCAATTCTTTATTACCCAATGCTGCTGTGTACAAACCCTGACCAAAAGAAGCCATTCCATTATTTTCTTTACCCATTTCTTGAATTCCTCTAATGGTTACGTTTTGTCTTTTCCACTTTAAATAACTGGCGTGATTATATTCTTCATTCATTACTGAGTTTTCTAATTCAATTATGTTAGGGTCAGTTATCAATACTTCTTTTGAACTTGGTATTCCATGTCCAGAATGTCTAAATATAAATGCTTTGTATTGTGGATTATTGTAAATAAATTTTTTTACTTCCCAATAATCTAAATTTTGATTTGATAAATCTTTTAAATATTTCTTTTCGATTTTAAATGAATGTAAATTTTCACCGTTTTTACAATAATAATTTTTCATATCAGCATCGCCAGCAAGAAACGCATATATTCCTTCGCCATTTTGTCCATTAACAACATTAAAGTCCCAGACATCATTAACGTCACCCGCTTGACATCTTTGTAAGCGTACATGCCCTGAAGAAACATTTTCAATTTCTTCTTTAATGATATCAATGATGTTTTTCATTTATTCTACTAATCTAATTGTCCAGAAGTCTGCTGCTGCATTTGGAGTTGTGATATACCAGTATGGTAAATAAAAATATCCACCGATTCCCCATTCAGCACCCCAACTATTTCTTACTATAAGACATTGTTTATCATCGTCATATCCAACAGCCAATACAGCATGTCCACCAATTGGTGTTTCATTTGCTTGTGGTATTGGTACTAATCCAGTGCGAGCAACTTCATCTGTCATCATTGATTCATATATTGTAAAACCAAATACAACAGGATAGCCATCGCTAAGACAATGTTTAACCTCATATAATGTATGTGGACTTAATCTTAAATATTCTTGAACTTGATTCTCCAGTGCTGTTTTATAACAATCTGGACATGGTTTTGTTTTAAATTTACTTTCAATGTATTGCCACATTGTTTCTGGACAAACACCTGCATCAACCATTGTTTTAATGCCATCACGAATCATTGCACCAGCATCTTCATTGATAGTTCCTTCCATTGCTCGTTCATTATAATATATGAATAACCTTGAAGGAATAAAATCTGGTTTACCTTGTTTCTTTTGCTCAAATTGAAATGCACCACCTAATGCATTTGCAGTACAACTACCAAGATTACCTTGATTATATACTGGTGGAAATTGCATTGTAAGGTCAACCTGTCTTGGTAATTCATGTGGCGCAACAATTTTAAATTTCTTATCTCGTGGGTCGTGTAAGTCTTTTTTCCAACCGAAGTTTACTCTATTTGTGGTTTTTTTAGGTTTAACACCAAATAATTTCTTGAAGAAGTTTAATATTTTCATAATAAATCGTTTTGTAATAAATACTAATAAATTACCATAATTAAATTTTTACATATTCATTAAGTATTTATTTAAAAATAATACTATTTCATAATATACACATATGAGCAATTTCATATATGAACTCAGCGAAGGTCGTGAGATTACAACAATTGATGACTTTTTTGAATTTTTAAGACGAAGTGTACAGAAAGGTACATTCGCATACGCATATTATACTTATCCTGTGAAAATGAACAAATTTGCAAAAACACCTGAAGGGATGAGGGGTGACCCTAACGAATACATTGGTAGGGCATTTAAGCATAAACCATTCGAATTCAGATGGGAACAAACATATGCTGAAGCAATGCGACTTAAAAATCCAGATTATGTTTTTAAAGGTGGTACTACCGAATATACTCCAGTTGAGGGTGAGAAGATTGTACAAACGGGACCGAATGGTATGTATTTTCCCATCGTACCAACAGGTGGTGGTGGCAAACCAGTATTTACCGTTGATTGGAAAATCATAGACAGTAGTATTATTGAACCATTTTTACCACCGCCAAGTGCAGGTGGACCGCCCGTTATTCCGATGTTAATGGATAGGGTTGCTGGTTTATCAGCAGGTGGTGCATTCTGGAAAAACCCTGATTTTAAATTTCAATACATGGGGCAAAACGCAGCAAAATTTCAATAAAAATAAAAAGCGAAGATTTCTCTTCGCTTTTTTTATATACTATATTCATAACCATCCTTGAATGGTTTACTGTAAACTGGTCTTACCAATTTCCAGATTAGTTCATCGTATGGTCTTTTGTCATACAACCTAAACAATATTGACTGATATTCTGTTTTTATTGCTTCAATTGCAAATGCCTTACGTTCAGTTATTCCATTTACGTGATAAATTCTCACGAATTCTTTCAATGCCAATCTTTCGATGTCATTGAAGTCTGATTGAATTAATTTTGTTGTTCTTTTCAACCAGTCGTAAAATTCATCTGGAACTCTATCAAGTAAAGCATCAAAGTCATAGTTATTTTTTAAGTGCTCCCAAACGGTTAAGTTCGAAACATTTGTTATTATACCGTGTAATCTGATGTATTCGGTAAATTTAACTTTAACTCTGAAACCATTAAGAAATCTTACAACGAATCCTTCTTTGTTGTCTTCTTCAAGTTTTTTCAATTCGTTTAAATCAGTAACGTTTTTCAACTTATACTTCTTTACGATAGTGAAATATTTTGAATATGTTGCAACTAAATCATCGTAGAACATTTCCTCGCCAGTTCTTGTGTTGATTCTTGTGAGTAACACAAGTTCCCTTCTGCTACCATAATCAACAACAATACGGTTTTCTGGATACAATATCTCAAACAAATATGTATATGCTTCATCCAATTTATCAAAATCAGTTGCGTGAAGCATTTTTTGTGCTTCTAATGACTGCTCTGATATAAATGACCCTCTGGATGCAACAATCCACTTCATTCTTGGTTCGTAGTAAAACACGATAATTAATGAACCATCCATTTTTTCAAACACATCATATTCCTGTGTCATATCAATTTCCGATGGGTCGTGCTCTTCTAAGTTCTTGAACTTCTGGAATGGACGTGCCAAGATGTTACCTTCACCGTCAATAACCAATCCTCTGCAAGACAAAGTATATTCATCCCAGAATTTTTTCGACTGAACCTTTGGTGAATAGTTCAAAATCCAGATGTCATATTCTGGGTGCTTGTTTGCTACAATAAGGCTATTGTCCACATATGTGCACAATACTTTCCAATCTATTTTTTCTAATAATTTCATTTCCTAAATACATAAATAGGTTCATACTTAAATTTCTCTTCTTTACCACGCAAATTAATGTTTGACAGTGCTAATTGATGCGTGGTTTCATGTGTAAACCCAACATTTTCTGCGGTTACTATGGTTTCCCATTCCAAATTAATATTATGTTTTCCCTTTACATCTGCAATATTAATCACCATATATCCACCCTTCTTCAATCCATAGTAACAATTCTTAAATGTTTTTTTCAAAAATCCTTCAACCCATGCTTCTTTATTATTGAACTTAATATAACTTTGCGAAGGTTCATCACTATACTTTTCTAAATCAAAATATGGCGGTGATGTAAAGCAAAAATCCAACATGCCTTTTTCTGGTCGATATTCTTCACTACCACACTTAAAAATTTCATAATCCATTTTATCTGCAAAGTCTTCAGCCATATCATGTAAACCGTCAAACGCCAGTTTTGATGGTTCAGTTGCGATATAAAATTTTACACCACTGACAATCGCACCAAGTAATCTTCCACCCCAGCCACCAGACATGTCCCAAACCACACTTCCTTTTGCAAATTTGTTGTATATACACGCTGCTGCTGTTGGTCTGAAATTTGATACACCTTGCACGCCTGTGTATATTTTTAACATCTTCCTTATGCCAGAATCACTGATATACGTACCCATTTTTAATCTCTTACGTATAACCTTCATAAAAATTTCATCATTCATAAATGCCTCATATGGAGTCATTTTATCATTTGACCTGACATTGAACGCATGTGGAAAATATGACCATGCTAATCCAAGTCCATGCATTGATTGTCCATATACACCATCTTTATATAAACCTCGATAATCATATGCCAATAATTTGTCAAATTCTTTCTGCCTTGTTTCACTATCAGTAGGATAATATGGAAAACCATTTTCTCTGTAATATTGAAATATTTTCCAAGCAAAATGTTCCAGTTCAATTGGTGTCATGTTACGCCAATATGCTTCATTTACAAAAACCTCTTCTTTACTTATCATTTTACTTATAATATTTTTCTTTTTTTGTAAAACAATCCATAGAGAAATAATTTAAATCTCATCCACATGCCGATTTGCCAATAAGTGTGCGTACCATTTTCATCAGAAACGATTAGTTTGGTTGTGATTAAAGTGTACGGGGCATAGATATATCCCGGTTCTATCGTTTCTTTTTCACGATGTGGTTTATTTGAACCCAATTCTTCAATTTTAATTGTTGAATAATATCTATTATCAACCATCTTATTAGCGTATTTCGATTGTATTTTTTTCATTTTATTGCGTATATTATACCATGTTTTAATTCAGCGTTTGGAAATACTTCTTTTACCAATTCCAGATATTCTTTCTGGGTCATGTAATGTTGAAAAGTGCCCGATTTAGTCACTCCTGAGACCTTTGCGGGGTTCATATATGTTGACCGAACAAACACATATCCACCAGTTTTAAGCATCATATATGCCAACGTAAGCACTGCAAGTTGGTTCTTACGTTCCATTATAACATTCAGCACATTAAAAATTGTAACCGTATCAACATAAACATCATTACATATTGCAATTACTCTTTCATTATGTTCCAAGGTTCTATTATACGGGTCAAATATTAAATTAGTTACACTTTTCTCCGCTAATTTTACCGTCATTAAATCATATTTACCGCCACCAATATCTAAATTGTTTGTAAACGGCTTCCATCCGAAGTACTTATCCACTATACCAAATCCTGCTGGTACTTGCTTTAGTGATGTTTTTGCTGATGTGTACTTTTGCTTTGGTATTTCAAGCATATTATAATATTAGGTTGCAAATATATAAAAGTATTTTAAACTATCATAGAGTATTTATAGAAAATCGAATATTTAATGAAAATTAAAAATATACTTAACGAAGAAATACGACAATTCATCAAAGAATCATATACAATGGAGCACGAAAATTTTAAGTTTCGTCAGGAAATAAGAAATTCTTCATTCTATAATTACGATGCATTTTCAACCGATTTCGATGTTGACATTAATGAAAGCGATATTTCCGTTAATTGGCACATTGCGTTTTGGCTAAATGATGCTGGCATTGAACATTTTATTATTGAAGTGGATAGTGTCGATGGAATATACAGGGTTGGTTTACTTAACAAACAGACTGATGAAGTGGAACAGGAAGATGATAAAAATATTGCCGAATTTCCTTGGAAATTTGTTGTGGAAGATACTGCACTTTATTTAGGCAAAACCCTTTATGTTGAAACATTAGACTTTGATTTCAAAACCAAAGTATGTAGGGTTACTTTCTTCGATTATGGAAATCAAGAATAACATGTTGGAAATATGAAAAAATATAATAAACAAATTGGAAATATGAAAAAATATAATAAACAAAGACTTTTCGAAGTCATGGGGAGACTTGATAATAATTTTAAATCAAATCTTAGTGAAAGTACTGAAAATAACCTTTCTGATGTTGTTGCTGGCGATATAATTAAGTTAATTTTTAATCAGCAAGAACTTCAAGTTTTTCAGCAAGCAATGCAAACAGATGCTAAAGATTTTAATACTGATGTTGAATTAAATCCAATGGCTAATCACGAAAGCAATGCCTTAAAAGGAGAAATTCAAAAAACATTACAAAATAAAGGTGCTCGTGTAAATGAACAAACGCTTGATTTCTTGAAATTTGAAGTGTGGAATTTCCTAATTTAAAGATGGATTTTTGTAGCGACAACGAGAGTCGAACTCGTATCAACTCCTTATGAGAGAGGTGTTCTACCGTTATACCATGTCGCTGTGTAACTACCATTTGATGGTAGTGTACTCTCGATTTTGATAGCCATATGTTTTTTTAATTTTCATAGGTTTCGCCATCCATTGTTTTTTACTTTTCGATACCAATTTCCAGTTAGGAAATTTGATATTCCTTGTTTCGTTACCACCATAATGATTACCTGTGTAGTTTTCACTACGATGATATTTGCAGAGGCTACAGTGAATTTTACCTTTACGTTCAAGATAAAATTTGTAGGCACGATTAAATTCACCACGATTAGTGGTTGTCTTGCTAATTACTTTACTTCTCATTTTTCTTGTATACGCTTTAGTGCGTTACAAGAAATACATCCAAGGTCTTTTCATTGTTTTAATTTTTTATAATTACTGTTTTTATAAATGTTCCACCGTTCCATTCATCATGCCAACGGCAGTTAAGTTGTTCATAGGTCAATATTTTCGTACCACCAATTGACGGGTTATATATAAATACTCTGTCGTTATCATTATCGAACCCAAACATCACACCATAATGACCATAAATCCATGTATCTTCCCAAGATTTATTATATTCTTTTCTATGTTGTAAAAGAATAATTACTGGATTTCCTTTATTTATTTGACCTTTAATAAATCTGATGTTTTTATGTTCTTGTAATTCAACATCTAAGCCAAATTTTTTTAAAAGATTTACAAGTTTAATTGGACTCAACCCATCCACAGGACAAACCTTAGATGCTTTTAAAATTGTGTTGTATTCTACCTTTATTTTATAATATTTTAAAAGAGACCATGCTGCAGCAACACTACAATCAAAATCATACTTTTGCTCTCGCATTGGCAAATCCAACACCTTCAACATACCCATCACAATTTTGTCCTCATGGTCGGACTCGAACCGACATGTCTTTCGACACACGCTTTTGAGGCGTGCGTGTCTACCAGTTCCACCACATGAGGCTGGTTAATATCTTTTTTTTATTACTTTTTTAACAAGTCTTTTTCTTCTTGGGTCACTTACTTTAAGTGGCTTGCCACAACATTCTTCTTTTGGCTTATCAGCCTTAATTTCTGCCATGACTATAACATGAAAGGTTTACCGAAAGCATCTTCAGTTTTATGTTCCATTATACCTTGAGCAACTAAATCACGCTTAATTCTATCAAGAACTAAACAGCAGATATTACCATTATCTTCTTCGTAATATCTGAGAAATTCTCTACGGTCATCATCCGTTCCCAATTTGATAATTTCTTTTGCTTCTGCATGAAAATCTCTTGCAACTTCATGTATAACACCTTTGATACATTTATCTAATAAAGGGTCAATTGGTGTTTTAAATGTTGTCGCTTTTGGTTTTGTTTCTTTTACTTTCTTTTTCATAATGTTGTTATTTACATATAAATAGTAGCGAGGATGGGAGTCGAACCCACACGGGCATTACTGCCCACTGGATTTTAAGTCCAGCGTGTCTACCAATTCCACCACCACGCCATTGTCAGGCACTTAACAAATGTTTAAAATCATTACCATCGTATAAATCAAATACGCTTCCTTGTCCATGCATTATTCTAAAATAATATCCTTTAAAAAACCAAATTTGCGTATTAAACATGTTTTCAAGTTGCGAAACCCTGATTTCTTCAAATCTATCTCGAACATAATCAATAACAAAACCTAATTTTTGATTTGGATATGGTTCATAACCCTTATGATAACATTTGTCCCGATAATCTTCACCATGTTCTAATATTAATCGTTGGATTAATTTATCAAAATCATTATGCTTTAACCATTCATCAAAACGATTGAAACGTTTTTGTTTAATTTCGTTTTCGATTCGCCTTTTCTCAAACCACTCTTCCATTTGTTTTTTTCCCTCTGGTGATTCAAGATGCGCTTTCAATTTTTCAATATCCATTGCTTCAGTTTTTTACATTAATTTGTGGAGATGGGGGGAGTCGAACCCCCGTCTTGAATGTGAATAATAAGATTTCTACAAGTTTATCTGGTTTTTCTAAATCAGCAAAATATTAACTGTATTCTTCCAGAACAATTACAAAACTGCCTTGAATTTATTTGGCTTCCCTTCAAGTTAGGAGTTTTTTGCCGTTTGTTATTCCTTACGCTACTAATGCAAGTTCAGCACTCTTTACAAAGTAACTTCTTCCCTCTGTGAGAGAAGTACGGATAGACATTATGTCTTCTGCATTTATTGTTTTGAACCTTTTTTACATAGTCTGATT
>Ga0315289_10005890_pt1 | contig 18026 bp, 22 predicted proteins | sample YL17G11_40_MG_FD_203452 | JGI IMG/M metagenome (GOLD analysis project Ga0315289, IMG submission 203452) | Sediment microbial communities from Yellowstone Lake, YNP, Wyoming, USA - YL17G11_40 | ecosystem: Environmental > Aquatic > Freshwater > Lake > Sediment | place: USA: Wyoming | collected... | reverse complement strand
CCATCTCCGGTCCAAGTTGCCTGCCATTGGTTAGATGACTTTGCTAAGATGTAGTATGTGCCTGATGACGAACCTACGGTCTGGCTTGGATTCATAACTTCATAGTGGCATATTGCCATATCATCAAGAGTTGCACCAGGATATGCCATTGGCGAAATTACGAATCGTATGATCGGTTCTACCCATGTGGTGTTGTCGCCTTCGTCTATTACGTGGCTTGTCGAGTTAGCATAGAATGGAATTGTTATTGTGGTCTTTGCAGCATCCAAAACTCCGTTGCTAGCTGAAACTGAAGGTACAACGCTGAATGTTGCACATTCAATTATTGCACCGCCAGTTGGAGCCGTTTCTGTTTTTCCAAAAAATTTGTTGAGCTCTGTACAGCCAGATAACGAAACTGTAGAGATCACAGCTAAAGCTATCACTAGAATACCAGCCTTTCCCAAAATTTTTTTACTTTTCTTTTTTTCTTGCATATTTCCGTCGCCTCTCTAATTTTTCCCCTTAGATGAGATTGGTTTATTTTTCAACTACAACATAGACCTTTTTTCCGATCAGCTCCAGTGGTAGTGTAACCTTACCGCTTCTCTCATTGCTTTTATGGACTGTTCTCTCGAAGACCTGGTTGAACTCTATTTCTTTCAGTATCAGTCTTCCAGACGTTTTCTTTACAGCCATACATTTTTCCATTCCTATGTCGTTGTCTACTTGTAGCCTTAATGTAGCCTACAATATAAATAATTTTTGATTCAGAAGAAGATAAGAAGAATCAAAAAACAAAACATTTAGTTTTAAAATGATTTTAAAAGATGATATTTTTCGCTAGAAAAAAACAAATAATAATTATTGCTAATGCAATAATAAATTTGCCATTACCGCTTATGAGTCGATAGCAAATTAACTTCAATCGTGATTCGTGTTCATCGCCCATGAGTTTCACTTCAATAAACCTAAAATCAAAAAAAAGAAAAAGAGAATGATGCAGCCGGCCGCTTGATCATTCTCCTGTATGTAACCCGAAATGCGTTTCCAATTTCTCAAATTTGTCTTCCTTGAATGTGCGGATCATAGTCCGCAGATCTGCTTTCATAGATTCAATAGGATCCTGTTCTTTCTTCCACTTGTCGCTGATCTCATAAATGAACTCTAGAGTGGCCTCTGCGTTTATCTCCCCTGGATTTAAACATTTTTCTTGTTCTTTTTCCATGCTTCCAACTCCTATGCTTTTACCATAACTATGGATCCGTTGGTTTGTGTTTCAAATCTAACTTTATCTCCTGTGTGCAGATCCATTATATCTCGTATTCGTTTTGGTATGACTAGCCTTCTATCTTTATGTATTTTACATCTTTCTACTATTCCATTTCCATCCATCTTTCCATCTCCTTTTTTAATTACTAATAGAAAAGGCATTACTTAAATGTGTGCATAAAAGCTTAAATATGTGCAAAAGTATTTTATGTTTGTGAGATATTATGAATAATGAAAGCGAAATGCCAAGAAAAACCATCAGTATGGATAAGGAAGAACTGGATCAACTAGATAAAATAAGTAAGACTGAGCATAGAACTGCAAGTCAGCAGATCGTTCACATGATGGAATTTTATATCGAAAATAAGGATAAGACAAAATAGACAGCCCTCGATCAGCACGCGTATGGATCCATGGGCCCAGAGCTCAGGATATCTTTTTTGGGATAAAAAATAAATAAAAATTGGTTAAAATCTTTGATTTATTTAAATACCCTGTGGTTAAAAAAATGGTTTTGCTTTAAATTTAACCAACGAGTATATAAACAAATGGGGGGGGTTTACCAATGTACTTAGCCAAGATTGGTAAGTATTGGTATTTAATTCAAAAACAAAAAGACAAAAAAACAGAATGGTTTAAAACGGATGCAAAGGGGGGATAAAAAATAGAATTAGTGACTCAAGAACGAACTAAGGATCTTAAACCTTACAAATTCAACGAAGAACTTTTTGATTTACTAAAAGGTAATGATTACGATGCACTTAAAAGAGATATTGAGAAGAATGGAGTAAAAGTAGAGCTTCATATTCTTCCAGATAAAACCGTTATTTGTGGACATCAAAGATTGAAGATAGCAAAGGACTTGAAAATAAAACATCTTAGATGTAAAACAGTAGATGATCTTGATACTCCTGATAAAATAAAAGAATATGTTATTCTTGATAATTTATTAAGAAGACAGCTTTCTAAAGAGAAACGTGCTTTTTTTCATTATGAACTTATCAAAATGAAAGAGAGACATCAAGGAAAAAGAACTGATTTAACTTTGTGCCAAAATGACACAAAGTTAGATATTTATAAAGAAGTAGCACAACAAACTAATGTGAGCAGGAGAACAGTAGCTCGTGATGTTGAATATGTTGAAGCAGTTAAAGAAAATCCAGAATTATTAAAAGAAAAGCAAAGTGTGGTTTTACGAGAAAAGAAAAAGAAAAAAGATAAAGAACGAATAGAATCAGAAGCAAAAGAAAAGAAACTAAATGCGGTCATAGTTGGAACTACAAGGGAAATGCAAATAGAGCACAATGTCAATGTAATGCATGGATACGAATAATTCCACCAACAAAGCCAGGTCGTAAAGTTGGTGGAAATGGCATTAATGTTGGTGGAAATAAAATTAAATCTGGTGGAAAACAAACTCCATCAATTTCTGCTGATTTGATGCAAGGATCTGTTAGTGTTGTCTTAGCTCGATCTTGGCTACAAAGCAAAGCCACGAGTGTTAACCAGTTTAACAGTCGAGCGAAATACAAAGAAGGTAAGAAAGGAGATTGTGCATTAGCAGGTAGCGAATCTCAACCAGACTCTTATCGCAGCATTGCTAAGTTCTTGAGCTAGTCTCAATCCTATTAAATAGCATTTCTCCTAGTGTTTAATTGATTATAATGCCTTATAGCTATGTTTCTCGATGCAAAGTATAGGCTTTACAGAGTAAAAGTGGTATTCTAAGGTATTATCTCTTCATATTCAACAGGAGAAAAATGTATGAACCACAACAATTAAAAATTAATAACAATATCAGTATGTTGTTAATATTCATGCGAGGGTGGCGGGATTTGAACCCACGAGTACACTGTGCATGTACACAGGATCCTCGATCCTGCGCTGTAACCAAGCTGAGCCACACCCTCAATTTACTCATTCAAGTACGTCAATACACACAAAATATATATACAAAAACAAGCTATATATTATATTGTACACTGTGCAAATGTACACAATTTAAAGACAGGGGGGACTCGATCCTGAGAATAACCCCTGTTTACCCTGTCTTCTTTCTCTTTTGTTTTATCCTGCATCCGTATACGGTTCATTGATCATTAGATAAAAATGGATCTACGCACGAAATTAGACTAAAAAACCATGACATAAGTTCGCAATAAACGTATATATAAAGATAACCTTTTTTAGTTTTTTCTCTTAAAATTAGTAAATTAACATTAAGTATTCTTATTCTTAATGACCGTTATCATCGTGCCACGTCTCGTGATGTTGATAATAAACGTTCTTCGGAGCGATCTTTTCTAATGCCTTTGGTAAATCATGTATTAAGCCAGGTTCATATTCCATCGTCGTAACCGATCCGGTGGATCCTGGCACAAATACACAGACAATGCCTTCTTTTATCTTTGATTTGCTAACCGCGTTTTGTACGTCTGAAGTAATATCAACAATATCCGTTTCTCCACGTGTTTGTATATTTATCTCACTATGATGTACGCTCATCTTATCCTCCCCATTATTAGTTAAACTCTAACTTTTCTTCCTGCTGCATCTCTTTTATATACGCCAAAATCTTCAAATTTTTTTAGCATTTTACCATCAAACACTGGTCCTTCTTTGCACACTCGCAAACCTTCACCAATACAGCATTGACCGCAGAGACCTATGCTACATTTCATGTATCTCTCTAGAGAAGCTTGGAATGGAATGTTTCTACAAATGTCCAGAAGTTTTTTCATCATAATTTCTGGGCCACACGTTAAGACGGAGGTAAACTTCTCTTTACTAAGCAGTTCCTTTGTAAAATCTGATGCAAAGCCCTTGTATCCTTTAGAACCATCATCAGTAGAAACATATACCTGTGCGCCACATTTTTTAAATCTATCTTCAAAGAATAATTCGCTCTTGTTTTTTACTCCAATTATCACAGTTGAAGAAATATTTTTACGAACAGCTTCTTCGACAGCTGGTGCAATCATAGCAACACCGGTTCCGCCACCGACAAAAAGGATCTTTTTACCCTTCAGTTCAAAACCATTTCCGTAGGGTCCTCTTACACCGATTTTATCTCCTTCTTTCAAATTGAAGAGAGCATTTGTTGCTTCTCCCACTTTTCTAAATGTAATGCTTTTGATGTTTTTGTTAATGCAAGAGACGCTCATTGGTATTTCATCTATACCAGGTATCCAAATCATAAAAAACTGGCCTGGAACAATTTTTCCAGGATATTCAAACATAAATGTTTCGACATCTTTTGTTTCTTTTGTTGTTTTGATTATACTTTTTATTGATGGACCATTCATAGGTGTGCTGCTCCAATCAATTCTGACAATTTTTTAACATTATGTTTTTTCATCCAGTTTTCCATCTCTTTGCAGACCTTTTTGAATACATCCAATTCTCTGTAATATATGCCGGTTCCAATTTGTACTGCCGAAGCACCAGCCATAATGTACTCTAAAGCATCTTCACCTGTTGTTACACCGCCTACACCTATGATTGGTATGTCAACATTTTCTGCAATTTCATAGACACAGCGAACCCCTATAGGTTTTATTGCTTTACCTGAGTATCCTCCAATTTTGTTGGCAAGCACAGGAATCTTAAGTTCTATATCGATTTTCATGGCTTTTATAGTATTAATAGCAACTATGCCGTCTGCATTGCCTTTTTCTGCAGCTTTTGCTATCTCGTTCAAATTGGCAACATTTGATGAGAGTTTAACAAAAACAGGGATATCAACCGAATCTTTTACTTTTGATATTATCTCTTTTACCAATCTCGGATCAGACCCTATTTCTAACCCGTAACCTTTTGCGTGCGGACAACTCATGTTTAGTTCTAGTGCATTTGCTCCATAACTCTGCATCTTTTTGCCTAGTTCTACAAATTCCTTTGAATTCGAACCAAAAACACTTCCAATTATTGGTGCATTTAAGTGCTTTAGTTTTTTAATTTCCTCTCCGAATTCATTTATCCCGGCATTGGGTAGTCCCATCGCATTTAAAATACCGCATTCCAACTCAACTATAGTTGGATTTGCATAGCCTTCTCTTGATTTTAGCCCTATGGATTTTGTGACAACAGCACCGGCACCACAATTGACGATTCTCTTCATGCTTCCTGCATCTTCATCCATCAAACCAGATGCCAAAATAGTTGGATTCTTAAGCTTCAGAGATGCAATTTTTGTAGTGATGTCTACCAAACTAACACCTGAACTCTAAATTAAAGAGTACTATTTAAAGTCATTTTCTTTAAAATACATATACAGGATGTTTGTTCTATAAATTTTATATACGAGAGTTGTATGTGAGGGTACAATATAGGAATATTTATATAGTATATAATTAAATAATAATATATTCTAGATTACAAAGAAGTGGAAATATGAAAACAAAGAAAAATACGAGAAAAATATGGGCTGCCGTTTTCATAGTAGCATTGTTTTTGATTTCTTCAATGGTGCCTGTGAATGCTGCTAGACTAACGTATATTGCAGAACAAAAAACGATACCGGCATTAAATAATGTCCATACTTCAGCTGCAAAGAAATACGCAGTGATAATGGTAGGTATGTACTCCGGCCCAACAATATTGAGTTACATATTTGATATACCAGGGTTCCTGAAACAAGCTAATCAGTCTTACGTGTGGTTTTTAAATGCTGCTGGGATGATGTACAATACCTTACATGATACCTATGGATATGATGAAAACAATATATTTCTCTTAGTTCATTTGCTTCCCGTAATACCTTATCAAGGTAAAACTTATTTCAACACGATACCTCCTACTTTTAATACAAACTGGAAACGTTATGAATCATCCAAAGAAAATTTAGAATCGATTTTAAAAACCTTTGAACCACCTGGTTCAAATGCACTAAATAATCAAGATCAATTGTTTATTTGTTTCATTGATCACGGGGGCAACGAAGGGGTAAATTTTGCTAGTAATGATCAATATATTAATGAATTTATCTCACCAAACAGTCACATTGATACAAATTGGGTGGATGAATACAAGGCATTTGATGACTACTATTATCCCCATGCCTGTTATCATGATACTGGTACAAATGCAGTTTTTAACCAATCATCGGATTGGAGTGACTGGCTTACTCTAACCTTGAATGCACCGACAAAAATTAAAGGCTTTAGGATAAACGCAAAAAAAGAAAACAATCTTGATCAAATGAATGTTATATTGTACAACGGAAATACTATTGTATACGCCTCTACTTTTACCGATTGGCCAAATAATGGATATAAATATGTAGAATTTGAAGGCGTAAATAAGGAAAAGATCGTCGACAAAGTAAAGATACGCTTCCATGAAAATGCTCCGTATGCTGGATTTCTCATTCACCAGGCCAAAGTGTATGATTTTAATTTCTGGACTGCTGAGTGGGATAACTGTGGTGAAGTTGGTGACCGAACATATTTCGGATGCCCGTTTATGACTATCCCTAGCTATTTAGGATATTTATGGTCAATACTTTGGGGTGGCAGCGGTAGCTCTATGGAGAAACTCTACGACTTTGAGCTTTGGTCTTATACAAATGAAATTCAAGCCAAGATCATATTTGCGCTACAACCATGTATGAGTGGCGGGTTCATCAGCGAACTAAGTGGCCCAAATCGCATTGTTTGTACTGCATCACGTGGTTGTGAGTTGGCCGAAGCCTCTTGGGTTGAACCTTTTACACGAGCATTGAATAAAATTGATGAGAATAACGATGGTATTCCAGATGCAGATTATAATAATGACGGGCAGATATCGATACTTGAAGCATATAGATATGCTGCAGAAAAAGTTAAAAATCAGCTGAATGCTCACCCTGATTTCCCACCTCAACACCCGCTAATCGATGACAACGGCGACCATATAGGACATCATTTCTCAGAAACCAATTACTACGACCCAAATGATCCAACAAAAGACGGCTATTTAGCAGCACATACTTTCCTGGGAAAACAGGAAATCAGCAGTCAAATGGAAAAACTTGAGTAACTATATCGTCAAACTCAAACCAACCAGACAGCCAACAAAGTTCACCACAAAGTCAAACACGCATTCAGAACTAATGAGAACTAAATAACTAACCTTTCTTCCCTTTTTTATTTTTAAAGCGTAAAATACATTAAAATAGACCTTTTATCATGTTGTGAATTCATATGTATCTAATAACAAAATGGTTTGGCACGTTCCTCTGCGATAAAAGTGGTATAAAACATAAGATTCTCATTCCGAAAGATGAAAAAGAGATAGCCAAGAGACTAAAGAAAATAGATAAGGGCGAGATACTTGCAGAAGAAAAAAAATTAACAAAAGATATTGAAGTAACGGTAAATGAAAAAAGATTACAAAAACTAGGAGAGTACAATCCTAAAGATTCGTTTTTCAAAGAAATGGAAATTAAACCAGAAGATTACGATTTTTCTCAGGATTTACTACACAACGCCTCTTTATTGTTGACTGAAGAAAAAACAGATGATAAACTTAAATCAGAGGACTTGCAGATTGTTCAGATGGTTAATGCCTTAGATGATCTCGTACAGACATCTAATTTACTCTCCGAACGTTTGGATAGTTGGTCGCTAATCCCCACCCCATCTAAAAAAATCCAGCCATTCGAAAACTTATCATCCATGGTTAACAAAGAAGCAGAAAGATTGGAAAAACAAATCGAGGAAGATATGCAGAAGATTGCTCCGAATACTAGTGCATTGATAGGTCCCGTTATTGGTGCAAGGATGATAGCACTTGCCGGTGGATTGGAAAGACTTGCCTTCATGCCTGCATCTACCATACAAATATTGGGTGCTGAAAAAGCACTTTTTAGATTTAAAAAAGAAGGAGGAAGACCACCAAAACATGGTGTGATATTCCAGCATCCTCTAATAAATAAAGCCCCACCAAAAGACAGAGGAAAGATTGCACGGGCGTTTGCGGCCAAGATAGCAATTGCAGTGAAGGCAGATGTTTTTACCAAAAAAGATATTTCAGATATATTAAAAGAAGATTTGGAGAAAAGATTAAAGGAAATTAGAAGTCAATAGCGCTTTAGTCTCCTTCCTCTTTTTTCAAGATCTCAAACTGTTTATCTTGAAATTTTTTGACATAATGGTCAAGTTGGTTTATGGCAGTCAAAAGCTTGTAAATCTCTTCGTCTTTTGGGGACGGTGGAACAATCGACTGTGGATGGGCTTCTTTCTTTTTATGAAACTCAGATTCAGAATATTCTTCTTTTAAAATATCACGCGCAGTTTTCAGTATTTTTATTTTTTCATTGACTTCGGCAAGTTTAGTCATATTATCCCTCTCCTATTGACTTAATCCCATATCATCTTCGATTTTGTGCTGATGTAATCTGGTTTGTAATAGAAATACTTTTACTCCAAAAACATTCCTTTCAGGCCAGTTTTTTCCTCCAGCTCTCTCTTTACAGCAATATTTGTTTTAAGCAGTACTATCTCGTTTGTAACCTCTACTTTACCCTCAATTAAATGGCCACCTATGGCATTCTTTTTTTCATCTCCAAGGACTGCATGCAAGTGAAGTTCATAATCCTCATTTTGGAGACATATGTTTCCGGTTAATGAGAGGAGTTCATGCGGCTTATCAAATTTTTCTGGGGCATAGTTGTTTTTCTCCTTAAGATATCCCAACTTAAATTTTTTCAATTGCCCTAAGCCAGACAATACTACAGCAGTTTTAACACCGTATAATTTGCATGCTTCTCTGAGTTTTTCATGTAGGTCTTCATCTGGAAAAAGTCGTAAAAAAATTATGTTGTCCTTCTCTTTGCTCTGCATAATTTCTAACTCCTCTTTAGTATATTATATAACTTGTAATATCGTCAAGAAATATAAAGATGAACACAGATTAAGTTTTATTCATGTCCAGAGAAGAAGAAATCGAAAAGGTAATGTTATCAGTAGAAAACTGTAGAAAATGTGATCTGTGGAAAACAAGAAAAAAACCTGTTTTTGGCGAAGGTTCAATAGATACAGATGTACTTTTTGTTGGTGAGGCACCCGGTTGCAACGAAGATCTGCAAGGTCGTCCTTTTGTGGGAAAAGCAGGTAAGATACTTGGTGAGCTATTGGAATCAGCTGGACTGAAACGGAAAGAAGTATATATTGCCAACATTATAAAATGTCATCCCGTTTCGCTGTCTTTCATAAAACATAGTATTTGTATTAACTGTAAATATTTTGAGAAATGTTATCAAAACATTTTTAAGTATTAAACAAATATATTAAAGAAAAACATTTTGGTAATAGAAAAATGATCCGAAAAAATGTTCTTGAAAGAATGTATCTGAAAGATTACAAAACTGTAGATGATATCGCCAAACGATTTGGTGTAAGTAAATTTGCGGTTGGCTATTGGATAAAGAAGCACGGAATAAGAAAGGTTGAAAGATGGGAGCGGTATGGCTTAAATTTTTTTAACGAGAAACAAAGAGAATATTTGTACGGTTCTCTTTTAGGTGACGATCATCTTGATATGAGTGGAAAAAGAAGATATCCTTACCTTGCTGTTACTCATAGCTCAAAACAAAAAAAATATGTGGAATGGAAGTATAATGTATGGAGACAAATAGTTGCGAGTGGCATAAAATCTATTATTATAAAAGTAAATGGCAACTCACATTCTGCTAATTATTTCATTACAGCGGCCCATCCAGAGTTTTTAAATTTTTTCAATTTATTTTATTTTAATGGACGGAAGATCGTAAATAGAAACATATTGGATAAACTCACCCCTTTTTCAATTGCAGTATGGTATATGGATGATGGTTACTACAAGAAATCTAGAGGGCGGGCTCAACTATCCACAAATAGCTTCACTTATGCGGAAAATGCTGTCATAAAGGACTATTTTAATGAAAGATGGAGTATTTCTTCCAATATAGGAACTTCGGACAGTGGATCTTACTACATATGGTTTAACACAGAAAATACCATTGAATTTTTTAAGATAATAAAGGACCATATTATGCCCTTTTTTGATTATAAAATTGATATTAACAGAAAGTTGCAGTGGAAAATTCTTTCTGAAAAAGAGAAAGAATATATAAAAAATAATTACAATATAGAATCCCCAGAGCTGATTGCTCATAAACTAAATAGACCACTAAATACAATTTTTAATACAGCCTGCCGGCTGGGGGTTACACGATCGAGAGGAGGGAGGAAGTATTACGAAAAAAATCTGTAAAAATTATGTACCCGCGGATAAAAATACCGTCCAGAAACGAATAGCGAGATTAGAAGAGCTTGGTTATTTTCTAAAAAATCGTTCTCCCGATCCAGAAGAAATAAAATTATGTACACCATATTTAGATAAGCAAATTATGTTAATTAAGCCAAAAGTTATTTGTGCTCTTGGGAACTTTGCCCGCTCTTATATTTTTGAAAAATTTGGTTTAAAATACGATAAGATAAGCAATGTTCATGGCAAGATATTCCAGATAAATACTATCTTTGGCAACGTAAAAATAATACCAATGTATCATCCTGCTGTTGCTACATACAACCCAAATACAAAAAATACCTTGCTGGCAGATTTTAAAATGATTAAAAAAGCAATCGAGCGGAATTGAAAATATTTTTGGGTTATTTTTCCAATAGATATGCATTGCATTTATGTCATGATAACGTTTTTAAAGAGATAATTGTTTTAAAGTTGCTAGAGAGTGAGAGAGGAGATTAGGGATGGAGTCGTACCGAATAATGAATAATAGATTCTTCATATTGAGCCTCTGCGCCATCGGCCTGATGCTAATTGGTATGATCCTGATAAGAACTTTGTTTTAAAACTGAAAAACAAGATATACAATATGAAGATACATATGTAAATAAAAAACCGACTTAGAATTGTTTATATAACTTTTTAAAATCAAATCCTTCCCTTTACAAAATCAAGCAATTGCTCTCTAGTAAAAGGTTTTTGTAAAAAATCTTCCATCTTACTTGTATCCATCTTGGATTTTGGTTTCATTGAAAAAAGAGCAGATTTATCGCTGTCGGGGATGTGCGTATCGATTAGAATCAAGCCAAAATTTTCCTCCTCTTCATTCATAATTTCCAATGCCTCACGACTATTGGTTGCAGTGACAACTTCAAAATCATCACTTTCCAGGCACGATTTCACTGCATTAAGAACATCAGGCTCATCATCTACGATCATTATGGTCTTCATATTTTATCAGAAATAGCAATGAATAGGTGAACTTAAAATTTTCTCATGATTTTGATATAAATTCTATTATTGTTTCTAACGTTGGATGAAGGGGCTCTAAAGAGGAAATGTAGTACCCTGCAACGGAATTTGCAAACATCAATCGTTCATCATCGTCGAAATCCAATAACTCTGCAAATATGTCCCCTGCATTCCATGCATCACCAGCTCCAGTTGATCGGTATATTTTAGAGAGTTTTAGAGTAGGAATAACCGTATATTTTTTGTCGACTGTACATGCAAAATTTGCCGTATGCAGATCTAACCTGGCGTTTATTTTCTCTTTTAAGGATATTGCAGCGTTTACAACATCTTTGTCCGAATCAGTTTTAATGTTGCTGTAGTGCAGAAGCTCGTTTTCATTTAGTCCGAGTATATCCAAGTTTTTATCTGCTAAGACTTTTTTTATTAATTCTGAGATTTCATTTTTTCTTGAGGAAGGATCTCCAGTGTCAAAAAATGTTTTTACATTGTTTTCCTTTGCAAATCCAAATGTTTTTCTAGCAAGCTCTGTGCCGTTCTTGTTAAGAGTCCAATTTAGCAAACAAGTCATATCTGAATTTGAGATTTCGTCCAGATCCTCTTCATTTAAACTATCGAATGAGAAGTCAGATACCGAGCCCGTGTCCCCAATCATGACATTTGTATGTTTTTCACCAAATTCCATGGCTGTAGTTATTGCTAGTTTTCCATCTGTTTTTACACCAGATAAATCGACACCATTCTTTCCCAAGAAGTATTCTAAAAGTTGTAAACCAAATTCGTTTGTCCTGCAGATTAAATGGGATTTTACGCCAAGTGTAGCAAGCGCCAAAGCAGTATTTGCCGCATTGCCACCTTGATGAATCTTTTGTGAGATTCCAGGCAGGTTACCGCCCCCCTGGAGATGTATGTCTTTAATTCTATTGAACGAGATTTCAAATTCATCCATGGTTAGAAAATGATCAACAAAAAAATCAGGAAGCAAAACAACGTTAAAACCCGCAAGGTTCTTTTTTTCCAATTGTTTGAGTCTGCCTAAAAGTTTTGTCTTGAGTGCCTCATTCAATTTAACCACCTTAAATGATTAGGATATCTCACCATGTATATATTTTAGTTTAGAATATGTTTTGTTTTCTTAGCTACGTAAAAAATAAGGGGGTAGAAGAGGGGTCCAGGGATACAAGAAGAGGTGAATTAAAAATCTCTAGACCCCCTCCACGCTTTTTATTCACTTCAGTCTAACCAAGTAAATGACTTTTTATTTTTGATATTTTTAATTCTTTTTTCTTTGAACGCTACCAGGTCTTCATATTCTCCGATGAAAATGTATCCTTCGTCAGTTTTTTCTATCAAACCTTTTCGCATGGCGATGTCAAAAAGGTCGTCATTAATTTTTATGACTTTTTCCTTCTTGGCTGCCACTTTTTTACGATGTTTTGTATCTTCAGCTTCCATTAGATCTTCTGGATCCATGTCCAAAATCACATTTACTCCATGCATGTGCTTCTCTCCTCTCCATCATTGACATTTTATAACATGTTAAATATTGTCAATATTGATATATAAAGATATCCTGTGAAAACGTCAAAATGAAAATATTACTAAAAATGAAATGACAATTTTTGAAAAATTACATTTGACATGGATCTATGATTTCAAAAATTAATGTTTTTCCCCAATTGAAGTAATAACCTTGCGTATAACTATCTGCATATGCATCTGTATGTTCATTTGCACTAAACCCTTAAATAATGGGTTAATATTTTTAACTCTATAAAATAAAAAAGAGGAGATGGAATGGAAAGTATGTTGAAAACATTAGGAAGCTGGTTGTTCTTTATAGGAATTGTCGTGGCAATACTAGTGGGGCTAGTCTTTGGTATTGGATACTCTTTAGACGCAAACAACACAAACCTGGCAAATATACAAGCACCTTTAGGAGCACTTGTAGCAGTTCTGGGATTTTTAGTGGGAATCTTGTCCTTCTTTGCGTTGGGCACAATCACCCATGAACGAATACCGACGTTCCTAATCGGAGCGCTTGCACTCGTCGTCATCGGTGTTACATCATCCTTTTGGGCAACAACCTGGGTATTTGGAACCTGGGACGGTTTAGCAACATTCTTCGCAAACATAACACAATATTTGGCAATATTTGTTGCCCCTGCAGCTGGTCTTTTAGCTATTAGGGCCATTTGGGATGCAGGAAAAAGCGAAACAATAGAAAATATACTCCCAAAAATGAAGTAAAACAGAGATAGAACATCTCTAACTATCTCTCTATCTTTTATTATTTTTTTATTTCAACTAGAACTAAAATGTCATTTTTGTTTTCTAACTAAAAATCTCTTCATCCCGATTTGTTGTTCCATGTTTTGAAAAACCATTTATAAAAACTTACGATAGTCATGGTAAATAGTCCTGCTGCGAAACCAATTAGCGCCATGACCATCATAGGCATTTACTTCCCCACCACCTCATTAAGAAGAAGAATCCAATCAGAGATCAAATTTTCGAGCGTTTCATTCACCTCTAGCGTCAATACAATATTGCTATATTGTACCATGTTACTATTTGTCATTACTAGTATATAAAAGCTTCTTGCAAAAATGTCAATGAGATAAAATACCGCCTTTCAATCTTGATAAAAATGATATCCTATTTATGAATTAAAAATGGATATGAAGACAACTTACATATCCATTTTATACATAACAAGACCTGACAGCATCTTTGGTAAGAAATATGTAGATTTTTGAGGCATATGTTCACTTGCCTCTGCGATAGCCTTCAACTCTTCAATTTTTGTTGCGTTTATTAGAAAAGAGGCATCAAATTTTCCTTCGTCAACAAACTTTATAGCCTCACCATCAGCTCTTGTATATTTCACATGGTCTTCGAGATTTGTGTCATTGATGCCTAGCCCTTGCTCAAGGACAATTTTATGTAATATTGAAACATCCAGAGTTCTCCATGTTTTTGAGCGATCTCCTGCCAGCATATCCATCACTTTATCATCTTTTAGCGTCAAAATGTAATACTTTCTATTACAGTACAGTGCAAATCTATGTTTATCTTTTGTTTCAATGTCATTCATGATCTTTTTTCCGATGTGATCGTAGTCTTTTTCTTTACTGTCCACAGTTTTTTCTTCGATGGTAAAATATTTTTTCATTTTTTCCAAGAGATCCTTAGGATTCAGATTAGACATTTTTATTAATCTGTGGGTCGGTAAAATAGCCAGTCCGGAATCAAACATGTTTACCAGGATGACCATGATGTAGTTAAATGGGGCATTGCCGTCTTTAATTCCTGTTTTTTCTCTCTTTTCGTTTGCAAAATTCACCGAAGTTTGATATCGATGGTGCCCATCAGCAATAAACAAAACCTTGTCTTTGAGGTCATTGACGATTTGAGAAACAGTTTTTTCATCCTCTAGTTTCCAGAGTTTATGTGTAAAACCGTCGTACCCTTTTACATTAATAATTGGTTTGCCAGCAGATTTTTCGATATTTTTTCTAATTGCGTCATTTTTGTCCATGTATAGTAATTCAATCGGCTCGAGATTTGCATCACACGCCCTCATAAGATTCAGTCGATCTGCCTTTGGCTTTGCAAGGGTTTTTTCATGCGCCTTTACCATTTTATAGTCGGGGTCTAACTTAAGTAGAACGAAAAACCCACTCATGGTTCTCTTTTGATTTTTAATGGAATACTCTATCTTGTATGGATAAATTGCTTTTTTATCTGATTTTACCAATATCGATTGTTTTTGCCATTGGTCAAAGAGTTCTTTCGCTCTGGTATATCTATTGATTTTTTCAGTGTCATCTTGGAATTGCTTTCCCAAAATAAGTTTTACAAAATTGTTCGGATGTGTTTCATACAGTTCGTTTTGCATTTCTTCAGATATAATATCATAAGGTGGTGACATGACCGCGTCAAGTTTCTCTATTTTTTCTTTGTTGTAGGTAATTCCTTTAAACGGGGAAATTTCAACCATATTGTTGCCTCCAAGATTTTACGGTGTATGCCATGACCAATTAAAAAATTTGCTAAAATGCAATCTTTTCTAAGTATAATAATAAATACGCTCTAAACACAGGTGGTATGAGATGAAATATAGAGATATAATCACTCTATTCGTAGGAATCGCGTTTGTTCTCTCTCTTACTTATAGCATCGGCGTTGCCAAACCAGTCTGGTTTTAGATAGTTCTCATCCTATTGCTTCGTTACCATTATACTCGTGATCTGGAAGTTGTGGTTGTAGGTCCCATAAATTAATCTTGCGGCTATTTCTCCTTATTTTCTTTGTACATATATTTAAAACATTATCTGTTATTAGCCCATCAGATGACCGTAAGTCTAAAAGATAAGGACATAACCGAGCTTGCAGAAAAGATTCTGTCAAAATATAAGTTATGCGATAGCTGTTTAGGTAGAGTTTTTGCCAAAGTAGAAAAAGAAATGACAAACAAAGAACGTGGAGAGGCCCTAAGGAAGCATCTAAAACAACGCAAAAAAACAGAGGTTGGCAAGTGCTGGCTTTGCTCTGGTTTAATTGATGAAATACCACATTTTGCAGATTTAATTGAAGATTCGTTAAAGGAGTACGAGTTTGAAACTTTCTTGGTAGGTTCAAAGATAGATGAAGATATCCAACGTATGGAGCAGGAGCTGTTGGATTTTACTAGATCTAAATACACGGAACCTATCAGAATGGAGTTAAATAGAGAGATCGGAAAGATATTGGAAGAGCGACTTGGCAAAGAGGTTAATTTTGAACAGCCGACTATAACGGCAGTTATCGATACGGCTTTTGATGTTGTAAATTTGCAGACAAGTTCTCTTTTTATCTATGGACGATACAAAAAATATGGCCGAGATATACCCCAAACTAAATGGTTCTGTAGGGTTTGCCTTGGCAAAGGATGCAGAAGGTGCAATTACACGGGCAAGATGTATGAAACAAGTGTTGAAGAGATTGTTGCAAAACCATTTTTGGAAAAAACGCAAGGTACTGATGATTCGTTTCATGGATGCGGGAGAGAGGATATCGACGTTCGCATGCTAGGAAATGGCCGTCCATTTGTTTTAGAGATTAAAAATCCCAAGATTAGAAATCTGGATTTATCCGGGTTGGAAAAAGATATAAATACCGATAATAAGGAAAAAATCGAAGTGAGTAATCTACGCCCTTCCAATAAAGACGAAATGATAAGGATTAAGAGCGCCGAGTTCAGAAAGGTATATCGTGTTGTTTTTAATGGAGAAAAATCCATAAATAAAGAAAAGCTTAAAAAGGCAGCTCAGACATTACGGGATAGAACTATAAGTCAGTTCACACCGTCAAGAGTGGCTCATAGGCGAGCCAATACGGTTAGAGAGAAAAAGATATATAACTGCAATATAGAATCAGTAGAGGATACTATAGCTACGTTGATTCTAGAAGCAGAATCAGGGACTTACATAAAGGAACTGATAACCGGCGATGACGGAAAAACTCGACCAAACATAAGCGAAATGATAGACGTTCCCTGCCAAGTATTGGAATTGGACGTGATAGAGATCAAGGGGGAATAAAATTGGTAACGCGATCAAAAGGCCTAAGAAGTAAAAGTAGACACATACTAAGAAAGAAACCAAGAGACAGAGGAATGTCCTCCATTACGAGAGCATTGCAAGAGTTTGAACAAGGTGACTCCGTTAGTGTTGTCATTGATCCTTCGATTCATGGGGGTATGCCTCACATTCGTTTCCAGGGTTTTACTGGAGTTGTAGAGGGAAAACAAGGAGCTGCATACCTAGTTGGCATTAATGTTGACAAAAAACATAAAATATTGCTTGTAAGACCTGAGCATTTAAGGAGAGTGCAATAGTGGAAGGAAAAGACATTGAGATAAGACCTGTTCCTCTTGCCGAGGTTAAAAATATACTTAAAAAAGTTAGCAAGGACCGAAAAGAGATGTTGTACGAACAGAGGACTGCATTTGAACATGCTCAGAAATTTTCCACATTACCTGTTAAAAAAACAGAAGACTTGATAAAAGAATTGATAGAACTGAAATTTTTGGAAGAGATTCATGCAGTTAAGATTGCCGATCTACTCCCGAATACCGACGATGATGTAAAAGCTATTTTTGCCAAAGAGAGAACCGCGTTGGGTGCGAATGAAATAAAAAAGATTTTGGAGATAGTAAGTAAATATTACGTTGAATGATAAGGGGGTTTGAGTGTGGAGGACTATGTATATATTTTAGATTATTTGCCAAAAGGGCGAGCGGATGCACCCCCCCATAAACGTTATCCTGTTGTTTATGGCATCGGTGAGAATCAGTTTACATTACTAGAATTGGTACCAAAAAGAGATGTTGCTTTCGAAATTGGCGAACGCATATACGTCGGTAAAGATCCGAATATGAGAACAAAGATAGCCAAAATCAAAGGTAGAATTAATTTTGAGGAGATGACGTCCACGGCGCACGGCGAGATGCCCTATGTTATCCTAGATATAGTGCACAACACTAAGGATCG
>Ga0315289_10005889_pt1 | contig 18027 bp, 17 predicted proteins | sample YL17G11_40_MG_FD_203452 | JGI IMG/M metagenome (GOLD analysis project Ga0315289, IMG submission 203452) | Sediment microbial communities from Yellowstone Lake, YNP, Wyoming, USA - YL17G11_40 | ecosystem: Environmental > Aquatic > Freshwater > Lake > Sediment | place: USA: Wyoming | collected... | reverse complement strand
GGCGGCCATAAAAAATAGTGGCGCCGATTTTCCTTCAAAGCGGATAACGGTTAATTTAGCCCCGGCCGATTTGCCAAAGGAAGGACCAGCTTATGATTTGCCGATTGCCCTAGGGATTTTGCTTGCCTCCGGCCAACTTAGGGCCAACCTGGACGACTCTTTGGTTTTGGGAGAACTTTCCCTTGATGGAAGCTTGCGCCACACTAATGGAATCCTGCCGATGGCCCTGATGGCCCGGGAGAAAAAATTTAAAAAAATATTTTTACCCGGAGTTGATGGCAAGGAGGCGGCGGTTATAAAAGGAATTGAAATATATCCCACCCCTTCGCTTCTTACCCTTTTTTATCACCTATCAGGCAACGGAGAGATTAAAGTTTTTCCCCATATCCCTTTTGGAAAACTGAAAAGTGAGATTATTTCCGAATTTGACATGGCTGACGTTCGGGGTCAGGAACAGACAAAAAGGGCTTTGGAAATCGCCGCCGCCGGAGGACACAACATTTTTATGCGCGGGGTGCCTGGAGCAGGAAAGACAATGCTGGCCCGCGCCCTTCCTGGGATTTTGCCCGACCTAACGGAGGAAGAGGCTCTGGAGGTAACAAAAATTTATTCGATAACCGGGAGCATTCCCTCGGGAGAATCAATTATCAAAAATCGTCCGTTTCGCGCTCCTCACCATACCACTTCCCGAATCGGTCTTATTGGAGGCGGGTCACATCCTGCGCCCGGAGAGATTTCTTTGGCTCATCGGGGCGTTTTATTTTTGGATGAGTTTCCCGAGTTTCCAAGAAGTGTTTTGGAGGCCCTTCGGCAGCCGATTGAAGATGGGGTAGTGACTATTTCCCGGGCCGCTGGTCAAATGACTTATCCGGCAAAATTTATTTTGGTTGGGGCCTCAAATCCCTGTCCTTGCGGTTTCTTAGGCGATCCGGTTAAACACTGCCGTTGTCTCCCTGGGCAGATAAGCCGTTATCAAAAAAGAATCTCAGGACCGATAATTGACCGGATTGACCTTCACCTTGAGGTTCCGGCGGTTAAAGTGGAAAAGTTGACCGCGGACAACGAACAGTATAAAGCAGAAAGTTCAAAAATAATTAAAAAAAGAGTTCAGAAGGCCCGCGATATTCAAACAAAAAGATTTAGGAAGACAAATTTAAAGTGTAACAGCGAGATGGCGACGAAAGGTGTTAAAGAATTTTGTCCCTTATCAACAGAATGTCTTAATCTTCTTCGTCAGGCGGTTTCTAAGATGAATCTTTCGGCCAGAAGTTATTACCGAATAATTAAAGTCAGCCGGACTATTGCCGACCTGGAAGGGGAAAGAACCGTAAGCCTTAATCATATTGCCGAAGCCCTTCAGTATCGGCCAAAAGACCAAGACCTATGATATAATATCCTAAGATAATGAAAAAAATTTTGATTATTGGGGTTTCCCTCATTTGTCTTTTTTTGCCAGCGGTTGCCTTTGCCCAGGATTCCTGTCAGCCGGCTAACCCCTGCGAGACAGTAAGTCCAGCGCCATCAATTAAAGATAAAGTAAAACCTCAATTCCTCGGTCAGAAGGTCTGCGTCTATTATTTTTGGGGAGCCGGGTGCCAAAACTGTGAAAAAATTTCGCCTTTAATCAACAAACTGGAGAAGAATTACAATGATAAAGCCGAGTTTAAAAAGTTTGAGATTTATTTTGACAAGGACAATCAAGAATTATTTTTTGATTTTTCCCGTCGGTATAAAGTCGGATCTCCCGGCGTGCCGGCAACTTTCTTAGGCGATATCTATCTTGGTGGGGGGGCGGCGATTGAAAAGAATTTAGAGGGGAAAATTAATGAGCTCTATAAAAATGTTGAAAAAGTGATTTGTCCCCTTGATTATAACCGGGTGGAAACCGATAACCTGGAGAAACCTAAGAACCTCTCGCTTACTTTACCGGTAGTTGTCCTGGCCGCCCTGGCTGATAGCATTAACCCCTGCGCCTTCTCCGTTTTAATTTTTCTTTTAGTCTATCTTTTGGCCATAAAAGCTCGCTTAAAAATTATTAAAGTTGGGCTAACCTACATTGTTACCATATTTTTTGTTTATTTCTTAGCCGGCCTGGGGATTTTAAAAGTTTTCTCTTTCTTAGGATTTGCCCAATGGATTACTAAAACGGCTGGTCTTTTAGCCATTTTTGCCGGCCTTATTAACATCAAAGATTTTTTCTGGCAAGGAAGAGGGATAAGCCTTCAGATTCCGGAAGATAAAAAACCGTTGATTGAAAAATTTATCAAGAAAGCCTCTATGCCGGCGGCCTTTATCTTAGGGATATTAGTTTCCGCCTTCGAACTCCCCTGCACCGGCGGAATTTATCTAGCCATCCTTTCCCTTCTGGGGAAGAGTAAAATTTTCGCCCTTCCCTATCTTTTGCTTTATAACTTAGTTTTCGTCCTGCCCCTCTTTTTAATTTTGCTTCTTGTCTATAAAGGCATCAGCCCAGAAAAAATGGAGAAGATAAGAAAGGGAAAAAGAAACTGGTTAAGACTGGCCATGGGATTAATGATGGTAGTCTTAGGCGTCGGGCTTTTATTAGAAATCTTCTAAATCAGCCTCGCAGGGAGAGACCCTGCGAGGCTAAACGATTTGTTTTCCTTCCTTTAAGGCCTCTTTAAAGTAGCCTCAAAAGGCCTGGCCTTTTGAGCGTGAAGCGTGTCCAGCAATTTTGGAGGATTGGGGAGTTTTGTGGTAAGATAGTAGTCTGATGAGACTACTTGATAAATTATTTTCCGGCAATACCCTTTATTATCCTGGATGCCTGACAAAATTTGTGGCCAAAGACTTAAAAAGTCGGTATGAGAAAATCTTAAGGAAGGCTGGAATTGATTTTATCATCCTTTCTGACCTTGAGGCCTGCTGCGGTTCGCCGGTTTTAAATGCCGGATTTGAAGAAGAATTCAAGAAACTGGCGGAAAAAAATTTAAGAATTTTTAAAGACCACGGAATTTCTAAGATAATCACCAACTGTCCAGCCTGCTATAAAGTCCTAAGTAAAGATTATCCGAAATTTTTAGGCAAGAGATGGGATATCAAGGTAGAGCATATCAGTCAGACGATCACTAACCTCAAACCTCAAACCTCAAACTTCAAACTTCAAAAGGGCGTTATTACTTATCATGATCCGTGCCATTTGGGAAGGCAGATGGGAGTTTATGATGAGCCACGGGAGATAATCAAAAATGCCGGCTATGAAATAAAAGAAATGAAACTTAACCGAGACCTTTCTTTTTGCTGCGGCGCCGGCGGTGGACTTAAGGCCAATAACCCGGATCTTGCCAACAAAATTGCTAAAAAGAGGATAGCGCAGGCGAAAGAAACGAAAGCCAAGTGTCTTATCACCAGCTGTCCGCTTTGCTATCTTAATTTAAAAGAAAATACCAAAGACCTCAAAGTAAAAGAACTAAGCGAGATTTTAGAAGAAACCTAAACTATGGATATAAATTTTGTTTACGATTATCTTGCCAAAAAAGAAAAAGCCCTAACCGCAGAAAACGAGGAGGCTTTAAAGGAGAGGCTCTATCAAATTAAGAAAAATTCGATTGATAATCTTCCCGGGCTTAAAGAAAAGGCGATTAAGAATTTAAAGGAAAATGGATTTTTTGTTTATGAGGCAAAGACCAATGAAGAAGCACGAAAAATACTTATTAGGGTGATTGGTTCGGCCAAGAACCTTGTTAAATCAAAATCAAACACGATTGACGAACTTGACCTTAAAAAATTGGCTAAAGAAAAAAAGTGGAATTTAACGGAAACTGATATTGGTGACTTTTTAGCTGATTTAATGGGAAAAGAGAGTGGTCATCCGGTTCTGCCGGCCCTAACTCTTAATATTTCAGAAATCGCCCAGAAAATTAAAACATCCAGCAGTCCCCAAGAGATGGTTAATTATCTAAGTAGCATTATCCGTAAGAAAATCTTAGAAAGCGAAATCGGGCTGACTGGAGCTAACGCCATAACTAGTAGTGGCCAAGCAGTTATCTTAGAAAATGAGGGCAATATTTCCTTGGTTTCAAGGATTCCTAAAATCCATATAATTGTGGCCGGGATTGAAAAAATTGTCCCCACTCTTGAAGATAGCCTCCATGTCTGCCGCTGTGCTGCCATTTGGGGGACAGGCCAGACTTTAACTTCTTATATTAGTATTATCTCCGGGCCTTCAAAAACCGCTGACATTCAAAATCAGATTGTGGTTGGTGCCCAAGGAGCCAAAGAAGTTCATTTAATCCTTTTGGATGATTGGCGAAGCGGATTTTTAAGTAGCCCATACAAAGAGATGCTTTATTGCATAAACTGCGGGGCTTGTCTTGACATCTGTCCCGTTTTTATAACCGAGGAAAAGGTTATCAAGATCCTGGAGCCCGAGAAGAATTTCAACTGCGCCATCTGTGGAGAATGCACCCAAGTTTGTCCGGCCAAGATAGATTGGTTATCCTTAACGCGGTTAGCCAGAAAAATGCATGCCAAAAACAAAAAAGTGCCAGCCGCGGTTACCGAGATGTTAGAAAATGTGAAGAAATTTGCCAACCCTTTTGGCAAAATTACCGGCAAAAAAATCCCCAAAAAACTCTACTGTTGCTAATTTAGGTTGTCTGGGGGGGATTTTTAAAATAACTCTTGACAAGGGTAAAAAAAAGTTCTTATAATGGATTTGTAAAATGAAAAAGGTTCTATTTATAACCTCATTTTTTTTATTTGCTCTTTTAATTATTCCCCAGAAGAATCAGGTTAAAGCCGCCTATGGGAGTGGAAGCACTGACGCGGGAACAGTTAACGATGAAGGAAAAACATCGGCTAAGGGAGCTTCTGTCTGCGGGGATGAGAAACCGGGGCAACCCGTTCTTTATGAGCCAGGCCATCCGCTTTTGCCGAAAGCAACAAAACCGGGCTCTATAAGATTAAATTGGCTTAAAGCGTCGCGGGCAACTCACTACTCTGTCGCTTACGGATTGACCTCGGGAAATTACATTTATGGTGTTCCCGATGTCGGTAATACCGATAACTTTACTGTTGAAGGGCTGGGGAATAGAACCTATTATTTTGCGGTTAGAGCAGTTAATAACTGTATGCCCGGTCCTCTTTCAAATGAATGGTCAGCCCGGGCCCGTGGTGCTTCCAGCTTAGCCCTAGGGCCAGCGACAGGCTTTATCCCGGCGCCTAAGATTTCCCCGTCTCCGGTTAAAGAAGAAGGTCCAGTTCTTACGCCCACCGCCGTTCCTACTCAAGAATACATTCCGCCGAAAGGAGTAACTCCAAGGGTCGAAAGAGAATTACCGCAAGTTTCGCCAACGCCCACCCCCCCTCCCCAAGGATTCTTTGATAGGTTATTTGGATCCCTAAGGAAACTGTTAGGTCTTTAAGCCCGCTTCGTTTTTAATTTCCCATCTTCTCCCCTTGATTTCCTTGGACTATTTCGCGCTTCAAGAAAACCCCGAGTTTACCGAGGGGATGAATTGAAGCAAGAAAAACATCCTCCTTTCGAGGTTTCCAAAGGAAACCCCGCTGTCTTAGGGCGGGGAGGATGGTATAATTCTTTTAAGATGGGGCGTTTTGTCCGACTTTTTCTAAAAAGTCAACTTATCACCAGCAGCATAATTGTTTTTTTAGGGGCCAATTTAGGAAATTTTGGCAACTTCCTCTATAACCTTTTCATGGCCCGGATGTTAGGCCCCAAGGATTATGGAAGTCTTCAGGCCATCATTTCTCTTTCGGTTTTACTGGGGGCTCCTCTTGCCGTTATTAGCATGCTAATCGTTAAGTTAATTTCCTCCTATTGGGGAAAAGGAGAGGAGAAAAAAATTGCTTATCTTTTAACTGCCCTTACCAAAAAATCTTTATTCTTAGGTTTTATAGCTCTTTTATTTTCTTTTCTCTTGGCGCCCCTTTTTGCCTCTTTCCTTCATCTTAAAACCATCCTTCCTTTAATAATTATTTTTGTCACCGTTTTCTTAGGCATTCCTTTGGTGATTACCCGCTCGGTTTTAAGGGGGACACTTCAGTTTTTGGCTCTTACTCTAAATGGAATTATTGAGGTCTACCTTAAACTGGTTGTGGCCACTGGTCTTGTCCTTTTTAACTTCGGGCTAGTAGGAGCAATTTTAGGTTTTCCGACGGGAGCTCTTTTAGCGTATTTTTTAACCGTTTTTAGTCTGAAGAATTTTTTCAAAGGGGAGAAGAAAGAAGAAGGAGTCTTCAAAAATCTGTCCGAATCTTTTTGGCCGATACTTTTGGCGACTTTATGCTTTACCTCTTTTTACTCAACCGACCTTATTTTGGTTCGTCACTTTTTTGAGGCCCAAACAGCCGGGATTTATGCCGCCCTGTCGGTGGTTGGGAAAATTATAATTTACGCCAGCGGTCCGGTCGTTTCGGTCATGTTCCCTCTGGTTACTGTCCGGCATGTTAATGGCCGCAACTACTTAGTCCCACTTTTAGGAACTCTTGTTTTAGTCCTGGGCGTTGCTTTAAGCCTTACTTTTTTATACTTTCTTTTTCCTAAGTTTTTAGTAACCTGTCTTTTTGGCGAAAGATATTTAGCCATCGTTCCTTATCTTTTACTTTTTTCTCTTTTTATGGTTTTTTATGCCCTAAATAGTGTTTTTACCAACTTTTTCCTTTCCATCTCTTATTATCGGCCCTTCCCCCTTCTTGCCTTTGCCGCCGCCAGCCAGATTTTTTTAATCTATCTTTTTCACCCCTCGATAACCGCCGTTATTTATGATAATATCGTCGCTAGTTTGCTCTATTTTCTAATCTGCCTTTATTATTTTTTTAAAAAAGAAGGCCAGATGGTCTTAAGTACTCTGTTTCGTTATGTTAGATAGACAAAAGCTTCTTTCCGTCATCATTCCCGCCCATCGTCAGGCGCAAACCATTGTTAAGGATATAAAAAGGATAGAGAAAGTTCTTTCCCAAATCCGCTACGATTTTGAGATGATCGTCGTGGTCGACGGTTATGGAGATGGAACCTATAGGGCCGCCAATAAGGTAAAGTCCCAAAAGGTTAAAACCTATGTTTATAAAAAAAATTTGGGGAAAGGCTGGGCGCTTCGTTTCGGGATGGGAAAAGCCAAAGGAGATTATGTTGCCTTTATAGACGCTGGGATGGAAATTGACCCAAACGGCCTTTCAATGCTTCTTGAGCATCTGGAATGGTACGACGCTGATATCATTGTTGGTTCCAAAAGGCACCCCGCCTCGTATGTTGAGTATCCTTTCCTAAGGAAGGTTTTAAGCTGGGTATATTATCTTTTGGTAAGAATCCTTTTTGGGTTTCGGGTTCACGATACCCAGGCCGGGATAAAAATCTTTAAAAGAAAAGTTTTAGAGGTAATTTTACCCAGACTTTTAATTAAACGGTATGCTTTAGACGTTGAGATATTGGCGGTGGCTAACCACCTGGGTTTTAGAAGAATCTATGAGGCGCCGATAAGAATAAGATACGGGTTTGGTGATACTTTAACCAGCAGCGCCAACCTTAAAACAATCATGGGGATGCTTTTGGATACGGCCGCCATTTTCTACCGTCTTTATATCCGCCGCTATTATGACGGCCGTAACTGGCGGCAGTGGAAAAAATTTAATGAGCTTTATAGAACTTAGTCACGAGTTTCGCACATAAGTGAAAACACCTCCGAGGTGTGCGAAGCTCATATTAGTAGTAGTTTGCTATAATTCATGGGTAATCGGCCTAAGTTTTCTATCATTATCCCCGTCAAAAGACTTAATAAATATATAAAAGAAACAATCCCCAAAATTGTTTCCCAAACTTATAAAAATTTCGAAATAATCATCCTTCCGGATAGCAAAACTTTGGAAAAATTTCCCAAGACAAAAATTATTCCCACCTGGCCGAAAACTGGTCCGGCTGATAAGCGCGACATTGGCGCGAAGATGGCCAAAGGAGAGATTTTGGCATTTTTAGATGATGACTCATATCCTGATCGAAATTGGCTGGCCAAGGCCGATGGGATTTTTACTGAAGATAAAAAAATTAGTGCCGTTTGCGGGCCGGCTTTAACCCCTAAAGATAATAATCTTCGTCAAAAAGCCGGAGGCTACGTCTGGTCTTCCTGGTTGGGAAGCGGGGGGGCGGGAACCTATCGTTGTACCATAAGCCCGCGGCGAGAAGTGGACGATTATCCGACCGTTAATTTTTTAGTTGGGAAAAAGGATTTTTTGAAAGTGGGCGGTTTTGATTCCCATTTTTGGCCGGGAGAAGATACCAAGCTTTGTTATGACCTTATCTATAAACTGGGCAAAAAAATAATTTATGACCCGACTGTTTTGGTTTACCACCATCGCCGCGAAGTCTTTGGTCCGCACCTTCGCCAAATCTCCCGCTATGCCATTCACCGGGGCCATTTTGCCCGGATTTTCCCCCGGACTTCTTTTCGCCTTGGTTATCTTATGCCCACACTTTTTGTTTTAGGTTTAATCGGAGGACCGATTTTAATTTTTCTTTTGGAAATTTTTTCCCTTTGTGCTATTTCCATCCCTTTATTCCTTTTTTACCTTTTTTCAATTTTTGTCTATATTTCACTTCTTTTGATAACCGCTGCCCAAGTTTATCTTAAGGAAAAAAGTCTAACGCTTGCCCTCTTGGTCCCTCCTTCAATTCTCGTTACCCATCTTATCTATGGAACCTTGTTTATCAAGGGTTTTCTGACTAAAAAACTAAAAGAGAAATACGGAAGATGAAAGAAAAACTTGTTTCTTTGGTTAAGGGTCAGGGTAGAAAAGAAAACATTAAAAAGGCCCTTAACTTGATAAAAGACGACTTAGCGCCATTTAAGAAAGCCAAAAATGTCTTAATCAAGCCCAATTTTACTTCTGCTTATAATCCTACCGCTAGTACCGCCGCCGAAGCGGTTGAGGTAATTTTAGAATTTTTTGAAAAATTTGACCCCCATTTTAGGGAAAAGAAAATAGTCATTGCTGAAAGCAGTGGTGAGGCCTTCTTAAGAGGATTAACTCTTGATGAACTCTTTAGCCGTTTTGGATTTAATCAAATTTTTGCCCGGTATCCCGCCATCGAAAAATGGGATTTTAGAAAAAAGACGCGGTTTTTTTGGGTGGAAATTAAGACCTTATCGGGAACGGCAAAAGTAAGAATTCCTAAAGAAATTTTTGACTTTGACTACAAAATTTCCGTGGCCATCCCTAAAACCCACGATACCGTAATCGCTACTTTGGGAATAAAAAACTTTTTAATGGGGATTATAAACCCGGAGGATAAATCCTTAATGCACGGGCTGACCGATTATAAGTTTGGCGTAAGGCGCGAAAATAAGATGTTTTCCTTAACAAAATTGGCCTCATTTTTAAGCAAAAGAGTTTCCTGGCAATTAATTTATCTTTTTAATAACTTCGCCCCCGCAAAACTTAAAGATCTGGCGACTGGTTTTAAGGCTGATGATTACATTAAATCCGCCGCCTGTCTTAATTGGAATCTATCGGCCATAGGGGCAAAAATTCTGCCGGATTTAGTGGTTCTTGATGGGTATAAAGGAATGGAAAAAGATGGTCCTGTTTATGGAAGAGGGAGAAAGTTAGGGATTGCCATTGCCTCAGCCGACCCCATTGCCGCCGATGGTTTGGGCGCCAAAGTAATGGGATTTGACCCGGAGAAAATTGGTTATCTTAGGCTTATTGCCCGACAAGGAAGAGGAAAGCTAACCACGAATAACCTGGTTGGAGAAAGAATAAAAGATGTGGCCGTTAGTTTTTGCCCCCATCGTCATTATCCGTTTCAGTTAAAGGGGAATGACTTTTTAAGGAAGAACTTTCCTTTAAGACACGAGTTTCACACTTAGCTAAAGACACCTCCGAGGTGGTCCTGAGCTTGTCGAAGGGACTCCTCGGATGGTGGAGGAAATTGTAAATGACTTCACTCTGATGGAGCCCATTCGGTCACCCTCGAGGTGGTTTTAGGCAAAGGTGCGAAACTCGTGCTATACTGAAATTAGATGAAAATTGACTGGTCAAAATTTCTTCAAGGGATTTTTTTTGGGGCTTTATGCCTGGTGTTTTTTTGGCTATTGCGGCAAAGCCATGTTTACCGACTAAAGACATCAGTAATCGCCCAGTCAAACCGATTGGCTTCAGCATCAGTAATGTGTTGCGAAATCTGGGCCGCCAATAAATGTCGCGGTGGTGGATACAATAGTTTCGATCTGTATATTGGATCATACGCAACGGTTGCTGAATGTGAAGCTTATGTCAGAAATCCGCCCCCATTTTCTTATACTTGTAATTGTGGAGAAGAATGCGATCATGGAACAGAACACGATGCAAATCAAATCTGCCCCGGTGACCCAAGAGGTAAATCCAAATGCTCTACCACTTCTCCGTCTGACTTTAGAATGAATTTAATTAACCAAAGTCTTTGTGTTGCTACCCCGACTCCCACCCCAACAGTAACTCTTCGAACTTGCCAAGACATATGCACGAGCCTTGGATATCTTGGTACTTGCTGGAGTAATTGTCAAACAACTTGTCAGGCATCTGGTTGTGTTCAAAGAACAGTTTATGTCGAGCCGAACTATGAAATGAGCAATTGTGCTATCGGAGATTGTTGTTGTTATGTAAGAGAAACACCTTGTGGTAGCAATGGTTGCGGCTCCACTGATTATTTCGGTCCGTGTGTCTGTGCTACGCCTACGCCTACTCCTACCATAACGCCAATTCCAACTCCTACCTGTATTCCCTGTGGAAATACCTGCGCTCAGACCCCCGAATGTTGTTCTCCTTATGAATGTAGTGCTTCAAAATGCTGTCCTCGACTCTGTTACGGGATAGACGATTGTTGCAAACCGAAATGCGGCACTGAATGCGACCTTTCCCAAAAGTGCGTTTTTACCACGTCAACTCCAACTCCCACATCTACATCTACACCTACCTCAACCCCAACTTCAACGCCGACCTTAACCTCAACTCCAATACCGACCAATACGCCTACATGTACCCCAATTATTACCAATACACCGACGCCAACTTTTCCCCCTGGTCCAACCGCCACCCCGATTCCAACAGCGACTTCAACGCCTGTTCCTACGGCTACGCCGACGGCAACTACCGCTCCCAGCAACGTGCCAACCTCGACTTCTACCCCACAACCAACGACAACTTCAACCGTTACTCCTTTACCAACGGCAACCTCAACTCCTGGTGCCACGGGTACCCCCATGCCAACCTCTACCCCAACGACTACCCCCATGCCAACCTCTACCCCAACAGTCACGCCAACTTCAACGACCACTCCAACAATCACCCCGACTCCCGAGCCGCCGGCCAGTTGTTCCTGTTATATTTTAACCGCCGGGACATCTGACTTAAGACAGGTTAAAAAGGGCGAGAGCCTAAATTTTTATGCCGAGGCCTATGTGAGAACGCCGGAAACAGCCAAGGTTTTGGATATGGCTTTTATCCTTTTTCAAAATGGCCAAGAAGTTACCAGGTCGAATCCTCCTGTCCCCGCTACCCTCGATCGATCGCAGATAATCGGCGGCCAATTCGTTGACGTCTACCAAGCCTCCTGGAGCTATACCGTTAAACAAACCGACCCCGTCGGTCTATACCGTTTAGAACTGGGAATCGCCTGTGCCTGGAAAGAAAGTTATTTTGAAACCCAAGAGTTACTTCGCCAATCTTTGGTTAAGGGAGCATCATCTGTTTTAGCAACACCGACACCGCCGGCCGGTTTTTTTGCTCTCATAAGAAACTTTCTTGCTTCCCTGGGTTTTGGTGGCCGGCCAGCCTCTGTCCAGCCTCAGGCTCAACCAACACTAACACCTACGCCTACACCAACTATTCCCTTTGACACGCCGTTTGCCACGGTGGTTGCTCCCACAGGCAAAACTCTTAAGCTGGGAACATTTAATCCGCTTATTCTTACTCTCCCTGTCGCTAAGGGCTGTACTGAACTCTACTTTCGGGTGATTAAATGATAACCCCCATTTTGGGAAACCTTAAGTTCCTGTGCGTTCAAATCGGCTAAGTGTGTTATACTGAATTTCGATGAAAATAGCCATTGGTTACCCACCGATAAAATCCGAAAGAGGAGTTCCCCAAATTTCTCAGAACCGGCAGTTCCAGTGGGTTGCCGGCGGACCCCTTGCTTATTTTATTTACCCTGTCGTTCCCGCTTCGGCGGCTACCCTGCTTAGGTCAAAAGGATATCAAGTTGTCTGGCTTGATGGGTTAGCCGAGAAATGGAGCTACGAGAAGTGGCTTTCCGAGGTTAAAAAAGAAAAGCCGGATCTAATAATGATGGAAACAAAAACGCCGGTGGTAAAAAAGCACTGGGAAATAATATCAAATATCAAATATCAAATATCAAATATCAAAATTGTTTTAGTTGGTGACCATGTAACCGCGTTGCCAGAGGAGTCTTTTGAGAATTCCCAAGTCGACTATGTCTTAACCGGCGGGGATTACGACTTCCTACTTTTAAATCTTGTTAATCACTTAGCAAAAGGGGAGAAATTGGAACCAGGAATATGGTACCGACAATTTCCAATTTCCAATTTCAATCCTTCAACAAGTTCAGGATTGACCCTGAGTGTAATCGAACGGGCCAAATTTCCAATTTCAAAGAATAAAATTCTTAACTCCGGGCCATTTCAACTTAATCATGACCTTAATAGTTTGCCTCTTATTGACCGTGAGCTAACCAAGTGGTGGCTTTATGCCTCTAAAAATTCCAATTTTTACCGAGCTCCCGGCGCTTATACCATGTTTGGTAGAGATTGCTGGTGGGGAAGATGTACTTTTTGCTCCTGGACAACTCTTTTCCCGGGCGCTTGCTATCGAGTGGTCAAGGTGGAAAAGGCCCTGGATGAGATAGGTCAGCTTATTGAAAAATATCATGTCCGGGAAATAATGGATGACAGCGGGACTTTCCCAGTCGGAGGATGGCTTAGGGATTTTTGTCAAGGAATGATCAAGCGCGGCTACCAAAAAAAGGTAAGAATTAATTGCAACATGAGATTTAATGCCGGCCTCTCGGAAAAAGATTACCGATTGATGGGAAAGGCAGGCCTAAGGTTTATTCTCTACGGACTTGAGTCCGCTTCTCAAAAGACTCTTGATAAAATTAATAAAAATCTAAAAGTAGAAATGATTGAACCGGTTTTGCGTTGGGCCAAAAAGGGAGGATTAATGCCTCATTTAACGGTTATGGTCGGTTACCCTTGGGAGGATGAAAAAGATGTTAGAAACACAATTTCCATGGCAGGAAATCTTTTCAAAAAGGGCCTGGCCGATTCAATGCAGGCCACCATCATTATTCCTTATCCCGGAACGCCTCTTTTTGACTATTGTAAAAAAAGGGGCCTACTAAAAACCAAAGATTGGAATCGCTACGATATGCGCCAGCTAGTGGTCAAAACCCCGGTTTCCCAACAAAAACTATTAGCCGCCGTCCGCCGCCTTTACAGCCGGTCTATCTGGACGCCACGTTTTATTTTAAATACCCTTTCGCAGCTCAAATCTGTAGACGGAATTAAATATGTTGGCTTCCAAGCCTTAAAATACTTCGGCAAACTCTGGGAGTTCAAATAAAATAACTCTTAGACTTTATAGACTTTATGACTTTATGGACTTTCGACTTTATGACTTTAAGGACTTTCGACTTTATGACTTTAAGGACTTTCTAATCGGTGTGAGCTCAAAATGGAGGACTTACCATTGGGATGTCGAAGGGTTGACAAGTTTCCTTGAACTGTATTATATTTAGAGTGTATGGAAACGTATGATTTGGCAGTAATCACCAAAAGGATATATGATTGTAGTTTGCCCTTTTTTACTCTAAGCGTGTTGAGAGATATTTCTGGTGTAAAAAAAGAAAGTACGATGTTTAATATGGTCAAGAGACTTCTAAAAAGCGGGGTTTTACTCAAGATTGAGAAAAATAAGTATATTTTAAAAGACGCAAAAATTCATGATTTTACCCTAGCAAACCTCCTTTATCAGCCTTCTTATATTTCTTTTGAGACAGCCCTAAATTTCTATGGTATTTTGTCCCAATTCCCGTATGAGATCTTAAGTAGTACTCCGAAAAAAACAATAAAGAAAACTTTTGATGGTAAGTCGTTTATCTATATTCATCTAAAAAAAGAGCTATTTTGGGGTTATGAAAAAAAAGAGGAATTCTTAATCGCCCTACCGGAAAAAGCCCTATTGGACCTGCTTTATCTTGCTTCTAAGGGTTTAAAAAGCCTAAATATAGATGAGTATAATCTTTCTTTTATCAATTTACCTAAATTTAAAGATTATCTTAGAAGATACCCCTCTACAAGGCAGTTTAACAAAACTATCAATTCCTTAAAGAGATATTTTAAGTTATGATAACTAAGGATCAGATCACTGCTCTCTCCAAAAGATTTAAGATAAACGAGACGACAATCTTCAGAGAATATCTCCAGATTTTATTCCTAAATAAGCTTTATGCTTCTTCCAAAAGTGCAAGAATTTTTTTCAAGGGCGGTACCGCACTTCATTTAATCTATCAATCACCTCGTTTTTCCGAGGATTTAGACTTCACTGTTGCGCTTAAAGAGAAAGAATTCTTACTATTCATTCAGGGTGTTTTTAAAAGACTTTCACAGGAAGAAAGTGTTGAGTTTAAAGAGAGAAAGACAATTGCCGGAAGGAGATTTCTATTAACCGGCGCACCAGAAGCATTGAAACACGAAACTTTTATCAATTTAGATTTTTCTTTCCGGGAGAAGGTGCTGACTCCGGAAAAATCAATCCTTGAGACAGACTTTCCGGTTCTTTTTACTTCCTTCGTACATCATCTTTCAAAAGAAGAAATATTCGCGGAAAAAATAAGAGCGGTAATAACCCGGAGGAAAGGGAGAGATTTATATGATTTATGGTATCTTTTAAACCGTGGGGTAGCTATCGATAGTCGTTTAATCAAGGAGAAGCTAAAATATTACCGCCTGGAAAAAGTCCATAAGGGCGACATTCTAAAGAGAGTAAACGAGTTCTCAGAGAAAGATTTTGTTTTAGATCTTCGCCCTTTTCTCCCCTTAAATGAAAGGGAAAGGCTTAAGGAATTTTTTGTTTATCTCAAAGATTACTTGTACAAAAAACTATAGAAAGTTCAAAAGTTAACCCGTTCAAATGCTAAAACACAAAATTAATGAATAAAATTAAGAGCTTTCAAGATTTAGAAATTTGGAAGAATAGTAAAGACTTATCAGTTTGTGTATATAAACTTACCCAAAAAGACAAATTTAACCGTGATTTTGGACTTCGGGATCAAATTCGAAGAGCTGTTATTTCAATCCCTTCAAATATTGCCGAAGGATTTAGTAGAAACAACAATAATGAGCTTATCCAGTTTTTGAGGATTGCGAAGGGTTCATGTGCTGAAGCAATAACACAGCTTATAATCGCAAAAGAGATTGATTATCTGTCAGAAATGGAATTTAATGAGCTATTAATAAAACTTGAGACTTTAAGTGATGAGATAGGAAAGTTCATTAACTACTTGAGAACTAAACGCAAGAATAAAGAATTCCTCCCAAAATAAAATTATTATTTATTATCTATTATCTATTAATTATTATTTAAATCCTATCGAATAAAGAATAATGAGTAAAGAATAATGAGTAATGAATAATGAATAATTAATAAAGAATAACTAATAAATAATAATGAATAATGAATAACTAATAATGAATAATTAATAATGAATAATGAATAAACCCCCGCTTGTCTCCCTCATCATCCCCACCCTTAATGAGGAAAAAAACATCGGCAGATGCCTAAGGTCTATTCTAGGCCAAACATATAAAAATATTGAGATTATTGTGGTGGATAACAATTCGACGGACAAAACAAGAGAAATTGTGGAAACCTTCAAACTTCAAACATCAAATCCTCCGACTTCGCGCAGGACAAGCCTCAAACATCATCCATCCAACATCTCACATCAAACCTCAGACTTCTTACTTCAAACATCCAACATCAAACTCCTCGCATCCCGTATTCTCCATCCAACTTCAAACATCAAACTCTTTACTCATGGTCCCGAACGCTCCGCCCAAAGAAATTACGGAATAAAAAAAGCAAAAGGAGAATATATTCTTTTTCTTGATGCCGATATGAGCCTTTCACGAGATGTTGTACGTGATTGTGTTAGGAAGTTTACGGGTTCACGGGTTAACGAGTTAGTGGGATTGTACATTCCAGAGAAAATTATTGGAGATTCTTATTGGTGTAAGGTGAGAAATTTTGAAAGAAGTTTTTATGACGCTACCGTCATTGATTGCGTAAGGTTTTTTCCAAAGAAAATATGGCAGGAAGTTGGGGGATTTGATGAAACGCTGACAGGGCCGGAGGACTGGGATTTTGACAAGAAAGTGAGAAGCAGAGGAAAAGTGGGTATAATAAAATCACCGCTGTATCATAATGAGGCGAATTTTAATCTGAAAGATTATTTAGAAGGGAAGAGTTATTATACTAAAAGCATCGATCGATACATAAAAAAGTGGGGGGGAAATGACCCTAATGTTAAAAAACAGCTTGGCTTTAGCTATAGATTTATCGGCGTGTTCATAGAAAATGGAAAGTGGAGGAAATTATTAGCTCATCCAATTTTAACACTTGGGGTGTATTTTTTAAGGGGAATGGTTGGAGTTTTTTATTTAATTAATAAGAAATACATATGAAAGGATTAAAATTCAGTATTTTAATCCCTGCTTATAACGGAGAGGAAGTTATTGGTGAGACTATAAGGAGCATTTTATCTCAAAGTTTTAAAGATTATGAACTCCTTATTCAAGATGATGCTTCTATCGATAATACCGAGGGAGCATTGAAGTATTTTCGGGATAAGAGGATAAAATATTTTGAAAATAAACAAAATTTAGGCTATACAAAGAACTTGGAGAAACTTAGAAAAAGAGCCACTGGAGACATAATTTATTTGATGGGTCAAGATGATATTTTGGCTGAAAATGCATTACTAAATACTTATAAAGCATTTTTAATTTCTGATGATATTGGTGCAGTAACAAGACCTTATTACTGGTTTGATAAAAATATTGAAAATCCTGTACGTGCAAAGCAACAACTTAATCCTAATAAAGACGAAGTAATCAGAATAACAGATGATCCATCTAGGATAATAAAAGTTTTTAACACATTGGATCAGTTGTCAGGATTAGCTATGCGAAAAAAGTATATAGATATTCCATTCCATGAAGATATTTTTCCTTGTCATGTATCTCCCTTTGCTTCAATATTTAAAAAACATCCAATAGTTTTTTTAAAAGACTACAACATTGCCGTTAGAATAAGAACTAGTCAGTCTAGACTTGTTTCTTCTATATACTATAAGTCTCCTATACAAAGTTGGGTAGATATGATCGATAAGGTTTTTTATGAAAAACAATTTGATAATTTGAGGCAATACTTAATCGAAGAATTTGTTGCAGTTAATTATGTCGGGCTAATACAAATTAGAAATTATTCCAAGTTTAAGTATTTGCTTAGAGAGATTTTCTTATTGCTTAAATACAGATGGAAAAATATTTATAATCCAATATTTTGGTTTTATACTCTGGGTACTTTATTAATTCCTCCATTTTTGTTAATTCCTTTGGTCGATTGGTACAAAAGTGCAATAAATTCAAAAGTAATTAGTAAAATAAATTTTTCCTTCAAGTTATGAAAAAAATAATTTCTTTATTGCATGAGTCACAGATTATGGGAAAGATGATTCATACCTTAGATTATTGTCTTCAAAAAGAATTAAAAGATTGTGAATCTGTGTTAGACTTAGGTTGTGGGTCATCGTCTCCTTTAAAAAAATGTAATAATATTAAATATAGTATAGGAGTAGATATATATTCTCCATATATTCAGAGTTCTAGATTAAAAAAGATACATAATAAGTATATTAAAAAAAATATTACATCAGCTAGATTTAAACCTCGATCATTCGATGCAGTATTGTTAATTGAAGTGTTAGAGCATCTATCA
>Ga0315289_10005887_pt1 | contig 18035 bp, 2 predicted proteins | sample YL17G11_40_MG_FD_203452 | JGI IMG/M metagenome (GOLD analysis project Ga0315289, IMG submission 203452) | Sediment microbial communities from Yellowstone Lake, YNP, Wyoming, USA - YL17G11_40 | ecosystem: Environmental > Aquatic > Freshwater > Lake > Sediment | place: USA: Wyoming | collected... | reverse complement strand
GTCAACCTCACTGTGAGCAAAGGCGGCTGCACGAAGGAACGCACCAGGGATATCTCCATTCTTCCCGGCCCCGAATTCAACATAACTGCGCCCGATGCTATATGCTCCGGGTTGAAGGACAATGCCGCCTCGACGACAACCTCCGGGGCGGCTTACGCCTGGTCGATCGCAAACGGGGAGCTCACCTCTCCGAGCGACCGTCAGTCGATCAACTTTACTGTCGGAGCATCCGGAACCACCAGGCTTAAGGTCACAGTGACGAGCGCAGCCGGCTGCACGAAGGAAGCCACTAAGGATATCACCATTACTCCCGGGCCGGACTGCAGCTGGACCTCGAATGCGCCTGTCTGCAACGGCACAGCAGTTCAGTTCATCGGCCCCGCCGGAATGGACGCCTACCTATGGGACTTTGGCGACGGATCTGGCAGTCAATCAGAGGACCCGGTCCACCTCTATCCGGGCTCAGGCACCTATGCAGTTAGCCTCACTGTGACCAAGTGCGGCAGCCTGAAATCCTGCCGGGGGACGGTCGCGGTCATGGCCCTAGACTGCAGCTGGACCTCGAGTGCGCCCGTTTGCAATGGCACTGCAGTTCAGTTCAGCGGCCCCGCCGGAATGGCCTCCTACCGATGGGAGTTCGGCGATGGCCAGATCAGCACGTCCCAGGGCGCAAGCCATCTCTTCTCCGGTCCGGGCACCTATGCGGTCAACTTCACTGTGAGCAAAGGCGGCTGCACGAAGGAACGCACCAGGGATATCTCCATTCTTCCCGGCCCCGAATTCAACATAACTGCGCCCGATGCTATATGCTCCGGGTTGAAGGACAATGCCGCCTCGACGACAACCTCCGGGGCGGCTTACGCCTGGTCGATCGCAAACGGGGAGCTCACCTCTCCGAGCGACCGTCAGTCGATCAACTTTACTGTCGGAGCATCCGGAACCACCAGGCTTAAGGTCACAGTGACGAGCGCAGCCGGCTGCACGAAGGAAGCCACTAAGGATATCACCATTACTCCCGGGCCGGACTGCAGCTGGACCTCGAATGCGCCTGTCTGCAACGGCACAGCAGTTCAGTTCATCGGCCCCGCCGGAATGGACGCCTACCTATGGGACTTTGGCGACGGATCTGGCAGTCAATCAGAGGACCCGGTCCACCTCTATCCGGGCTCAGGCACCTATGCAGTTAGCCTCACTGTGACCAAGTGCGGCAGCCTGAAATTCTGCCGGGGGACGGTCGAGGTCACGGCTATAGATTGCAGCTGGACCTCGAGTGCGCCCGTTTGCAATGGCACTGCAGTTCAGTTCAGCGGCCCCGCCGGAATGGCCACCTACCAATGGGACTTCGGCGATGGCCAGATCAGCTCGTCCCAGGGCGCAAGCCATCTCTACCGGGCTCCAGGCACCTATGCGGTCAATCTCGTTGTAACTACCACGTGCGGCAGCTTAAAGACCTGCCCGGGGACGGTTGTTGTCAAGCCCCAGCTGGACTGCCGCTGGGAATCCAGCTCGCCCGTCTGTAACGGCACGCCAGTCCAGTTCAGCGCTCCCTCGGGAATGGACGCCTACCAATGGGACTTCGGCGACGGAGCAGTCAGCTCGGCCAAAGATCCGAGCCATCTCTATCCGAGCTCGGGCACCTATGCGGTTAACCTCACGGCCGCCAAGGGCGGCTGCTCAAAGACCTGCCCTGGTACGGTCGAGGTCATGGCCCTAGACTGCAGCTGGACCTCGAGTGCGCCCGTTTGCAATGGCACTGCAGTTCAGTTCAGCGGCCCCGCCGGAATGGCCACCTACCAATGGGATTTCGGCGACGGAGCAGTCAGCTCGGCCCAGGGCGCAAGCCATCTCTACTCTGCTCCAGGCACCTATGCAGTGAACCTCCGGTCCGGCAAAGGCGGCTGCTCGAAGGATTGCACTAAGGATATCTTCATCCTTCCCGGCCACGATTGCACCATAACCGCCACCGCTGCTGTCTGTTCAGGGTCGAAGGGCAATGCCGCCTCCGCAGCCGCCGGGGCGACTTACGCCTGGTCGATCTCAAACGGGGAGATCACCTCTGCCAGCGATGCTCAGTCGATCAGCTTCACTGCGGGAACATCTGGGACCATCAGGCTGACCGTCAATGCGACCAAAAAGGGCTCCTGGAGTGAATGCGACAAAGACATCGCCATCAAGCCCAAGCCGGATTCGAGCTTGACCTCTGATCTGCCCGGCGGCGACAAGCCAGCTCAGCAGCCATCGGAAAGGGATTCCCACCAATCGAACTTCGGCGATGGCCAGATCAGCTCGCCTAAGAGAAAGGTCCGCATCTATCCGGGGTAGTGTGATTAGTTTTGGGCGCCCTGTAATCCCGCATATCAATCGGCATCCCTAGACTGGAAACAGCTGCTGGGATGCATCGGCTTGCTGACAGCTGTGCTCCAGGGGACGGCCAGGAAACCTATCGGAAACAGGCTGCCAGCCGAGGGATTATTGCGGAAAGATCCAGGTTAAAATTAAAAATTAATATTAATATTTATCTAATGCCGAGAGAAGACCATTTCATATGCTTTAATAATGCGGCATTAAGCCGATCTGGCCGATTTGAGCTATAGTACACAGGCATCCCTGCTTAGGAAAATGAGTGAAAGGCCGATCGCCCAGCGTTTTGTCAAGATGCTGATCGTGAGCTGCATACCCGACCAAACGATCCAAATTGAGCATCGACTCCTGTCAAACTTATAAAATTAGTTTTTTTATTAAATCTTGTTCAAACAATACAAAATGCCCAACCACAATCGATGCCTGAATTGAGTGCCCATTCTCACTAAATCAATTATTTTAAATTCATGTTCGTGATTTGCCCATCTGCTATTCTTTCCTGCAAATATTATCACTGGAGAAAATTATAAATACTACAAAATTGCTTAATGCTTGATCTGCAAATAGGGGGTATCGAGATTATGGGTCTGGGAATTCGGGCTGGATATGCACTCCGTACTGCGATTGGGCTGCTGATTCTGTTCTGCCTTCTGGGATCATGCGCACAGGCGGTCAATCTTGAATGGAAGAAATGCCTCGGCGGAAATAGTGTCGATTCCGCCTATAGCATCCAGCTAGACCCCAGCGGCAACTATATGATCGCCAGCTCTACAAATTCCAAGGATGGCGATGTGAAGAACAACCACGGAGGCCTCGACTGCTGGATGGTGAAGCTGGACAAAAATGGCACGCCATCTTCGAAGGTTTGTCTGGGCGGAACACAAAACGAGATGCCTTTTGATATCAAGCGGACCTCAGACGGCAGATTCGTCTTTGCCGGATACACTTATTCAAACGACGGCGATGTGGCCGGCAATCACGGCAAATCTGACTTCTGGGTGGTCAAGATAGACGGCAACGCCAAAATGATTTGGCAGAAGTGTCTGGGCGGAAGCTCTGATGATGAGGCGCATAGCATCCAGCAGACGGCCGAGGGCGGGTATATCGTCGCCGGGCTTACGAGATCAAATAACGGCAATGTGAGCGGAAATCACGGCGGGCTAAGCGATATGTGGGTGGTGAAGCTCGATGCATCCGGCAATCTGGTCTGGCAGAGGTGCCTGGGAGGCAGTGCCGAGGACGTTGCCCGGAGCATCCAGCAGACCAAAGATGGCGGGTATATCGTTGCCGGATACACCAGATCAAAGGACGGCGATGTGAGAAGCAGAAACCACGGCGGAGGCGACTGGTGGGTGGTGAAGCTCGATCCATCCGGCAATATAGTCTGGGAAAGATGCCTGGGCGGAAGCCGGGATGATCTTGCCTGGAGCATCCAGCAGACCTCCGATGGCGGGTATGTGATCGCCGGCAACACACAATCCAGTGACGGCGACGTGAGAAGCAAATACCACGGTGGAGCCGATTGGTGGGTAGTGAAGCTCGACGGCTCCGGCAACATAGTCTGGGAGTGGTGCCTGGGCGGAAGCTTATTTGATTTCGCTTACAGCATCCAGGAGCACCCTTATGGCGGCTACACAGTCGCCGGCTATACGGAGTCTAAGGACGGTGATGTGAAGGGCCTCCACGGCGGCTCTGACTTCTGGGTGGTGAGGCTTGACAGCTCAGGCAAAATGCTATGGCAGAGCTGCCTGGGGGGCAGCTCGTTAGACGAAGCTCACGGGATTGTCACCACCCCCCAGGGTGACCATGTCGTCGCAGGCATCACGAACTCCAACAACGGCGATGTGAGCTGTTCGGGCAAGGCGCTTCCCAACTGCTGGATAGCCAAGCTAGTTGATGCCTCCTGCGCCATAGCAGCACCAGATACTGTATGCAGAGGTTCAAAGGGCAACACCGCTTCTGTGGCCTACCAGGTTGGAGCCAGCTACGAATGGTCGATAACCAACGGCAATATAAGAACCGACGTGCATAAACCTACCATAGTCTTTGATGTAACAGGCGAAAGTAGTAAAAGAACAGTTTCCCTCACGCTAAAGGTCACAAAATCAAGATTCTCGAAGACATGCTCTGTATCGATCCCCCTCAATGGAGCGCCAAACTGCACAATATCCGCACCAGACTTCGTATACTCCGGCTCATGGGGCAACTCCGCTTCCACTGTATATGCTGTACCATCTGAAGCCAGCTATCGATGGACTATAACTAATGGAGAGATAACCTCGGCCGGCGATACGCAATCCATAACCTTTAAAGCGGGCAAGGAGGGAAACACTACACTGCGGGTAAACGTCACCAAATGCGGCAGATCGAGTAGCTGCACGCGGAGCGTCTCAATCCTCCCTATACCTGCATGCGCCATCGCTGCGCCAGATTCGGTATGCTCCGAATCGACAGACAACACTGCCTCGACTGCGATATCAGGAGACTCTTATGCCTGGTCGATCAGAAACGGCAATATCACCACCGGCAACAATACCGAGTCGATAAAGTTCACTGTTGGGAGATCTGGTGTCACCAGGCTTACCGTCAATGTGACCAAAGGCCGCTACTGGCATGAATGCTACAAGGATGTCGCCATTGTACCTCGGCCGGACTGCGGCTGGACCTCGAACTCGCCGGTCTGTAACGGCACACCAGTTCAATTCATCGGCCCCGCAGGAATGGACTCATACCAATGGGTGCTCGGGGATGGCCAGGCCAGCTCAGCCTCTGCCCCGTCCCATCTCTACCGAGCCCCAGGCACCTACACTGTCAACCTAAAGGTGACTAAGAGCGGCTGCTCAAAGAGCTGCTCAGGGACGGTTGTGGTCAACTCCCAGCCGGACTGCAGCTGGTCCTCTGACTCGCCGGTCTGTAACGGCACACCAGTTCAGTTCAGCGGTCCCGCGGGAATGGACTCCTACAGCTGGGATTTCGGCGACGGAGCACTCAGCTCGGCCCAGAGCGTAAGCCATCGTTACTCTGCACCGGGCACCTATAAGGTCAACCTCACTGTTACCAATGGGGGCTGCACAAAGACCTGCCCTGGATCCGTCGAGGTACGCACTCCGGCATCATGCGAAAGAGCAATCTATCTTGAGTGGCAGAAGTGTCTGGGCGGGACCGGTGAAGAGTCTGCTTACAGCGTCCTGCAGACCGCTGATGGCGGGTATGTGGTCGCCGGTGAGACAGAATCAATTGACGGTGACGTTAGAGGCAACCACGGCCAGCTTGACTTTTGGATAGTGAAGCTCGACAGATCCGGAAAATTAGCCTGGAAAAAGTGCCTGGGTGGAACCGGTGACGATACTGCCTACAGCATCCAGCAGACTGCTGATGGCGGATATGTGGTCGCCGGTGAGACGACATCCAATGACGGTAATGTAAACGGCAACCACGGAAGCTACGACTATTGGGTAGTGTTGCTCGATGCCTCCGGCAAGATAGTCTGGAAGAGATGCCTGGGAGGAGACGGTGAGGATACTGCTTACAGCGCTCAGCAGACCGCTGATGGCGGGTATGTGGTCGCCGGTGCAGCTTATTCTGGAAGCGGCAACCACGGTCAGCAAGATTGCTGGGTAGTGAAGCTCAACAGGTCCGGCAGAATGGAATGGCAGAAGTGCCTGGGCGGAAGCAGCTGGGATGGTGCCGGGAGCATCCAGCAGACGGCCGATGGCGGATTTGTCGTCGCCGGTTACACCGATTCAAATGACGGGGATGTAAGCGGCAGCCACGGCAAAGAGGATTGCTGGATAGTGAAGCTCGACCCGTTCGGCGATCTGGTCTGGCAGAGGTGCCTGGGCGGAAGCTCTTCTGATGTTGCCTGGAGCGTCAAGCAGACCGCCGACGGCGGGTATATAATCGCAGGTAGCACCCGGTCTAATGACGGTGATGTGAGGGGCAATCACGGCGGCGAAGACTTCTGGCTAGCAAAGCTCAACGAATCAGGCAATCTGGTCTGGCAGAGATGCCTGGGCGGAACCGGTGAAGATATTGCCTATAGCGTCCGGCCGACCGCCGATGGCGGATATGTGGTCGCCGGTTACACCGATTCAAGTAACGGCGATGTGAGCGGTAAGGACGGATCAGGCCACTGGGTGGTGAAGCTCGGTGCGACCGGCAATATGGTGTGGGAGATGTGCCTGGGCGGAGGCAGCTGGGATAATGCATATAGCATCGAGCAGACCGGCGACGGCGGGTATGTGGTTGCCGGCCACGAATATTCCTTTGACCACAGTGAATTCGGCAGCTCTGACCTCTGGGTGGCCAAGCTAAGCAATATAAACTGCACCATCACCGCACCCGCTGAGGTAAGCTCCGGGTCAGCTGGCAATCTCGCCTCGACTGCAGAATCGGGCGCATCTTACGTCTGGGCCATCACCAACGGCGCTATCACCTCCTCCAAATATGCTCAGTCGATCAGCTTCACTGCCGGCAGTGCCGGAATCACCAGGCTGGCCGTCAATGTGACCAAAAAGGGCTCCTGGAGTGAATGCTACAAAGACATCGCCATCAAGCCCAAGCCGGATTCGAGCTTGGCATCTGATATGGCCGCTGGCGACAGCCCAGATCCGCAATCATCTGGAATGGAATACCAGAAACGGGACGGCGGCGACGGCCAGGCCGGCACGCCAGTGAACAAAGTCCGCATATATCCTGGGTAGTGCGACTGGTTTTGGGCACACTGTAATCCCACATCTCAATCGGCATCCTTAGGCTGGAAACTGCTGCTGGGAAGCATTGGCCAGTTGACAGCTGCACTCCATGGGATGGCCATGAAGCCCACCGGGAACAGTCTGCCTGAGGCGGGAGCATCCCGAGCCGCTCGCAATCGTGCTCATGCGCCCTCGCTCTCGCAGACGCCGCCCCGGCGGGCAGCTGCAGATGGCCGCGAGCGGGAAGAGCGGCTGGCCATGGAAGGCCGATCTCCCCTCTGAGGGATCTCTTCGTTTGTTGCGGTCTATAAAAAATGCCGCCTGGCCAGGCGATGGGAGGTCGTGCCGGGATTCGGATCAAAAAAATAGATGTTAATATTTAACTAATGCTAAGAAGGTAGAACCATCTCCATCTGCCTCGATAGAGCAGCGGCGGGGCAATTTGCTTGATCGGAGGCCATGGCAGACAGGCATCGCTGCCCAGAAAAGAATAAGCAAAGGTCCGATCATCCCTGATCTCGCCAGGGGGGCTGATCGCGGACAACAGGCGCGGCCAATGATGCTAATTGAGCTTAAGCGCCCGCCCAACCTATAAAATTTGTTTTTTATTAAATCTTTTCCGAACAAGACAAACTGCCCCACGGTCTCGATATTAAGGATATATGCATAATCTCACTAATTCAAATATTTTAAATTCATGTACCGAATCCGCTCTTCTGCCGTCCCTGCTCACAAGTATCATGACTACAGAAAATTATAAATAGAGCAAAAATTGCTGTTTGCTTAGAAAGGATGGTGTCGAGATAATGCTGCTGGGATTTCGGGTAGGGGAGGCGTTCCGCACTGCGATTGGATTTCTTCTTCTGTTCAGCCTTCTGGCGTCATGCGCACACGCGGGCTATCTTGATTGCCAGGAATGCCTGGGCGGAAGCAATGATGATGAAGCTCACAGTGTCCAGCAATCGTCTGATGGCGGCCATGTGGTCGCCGGTTTCGCCAAATCAAATGATTACAATGCAAGCAGCAACCATGGCTCTAGAGACTACGGGATAGTCGTGCTAGGTGAGATAAATTGCACCATAGCTGCACCAGACGTGGTATGCTCCGGGTCGACAGGCAATGTTGCCTCGACTGCGGAATCAGAAGCTGATTATGATTGGTCCATCACAAACGGCACGATCACTTCCAGTAGCAATGCTCAGTCGATCACCTTTACTGCCGGCTCATCGGGAACAATCAGGCTGACCGTCGAGGTGAACAAGAGAGGCCCTAGGGCCAGATGCATCAAGGATATCGTCATCAAGCCAATGGCTAACTGCAGCGGGACATCCAGTGCGCCCGTCTGCGACGGCACCCCAGTTCAGTTCACGGGCCCCGACGGAATGGACTCATACCATTGGGACTTCGGCGACAACCAGACGAGCTCATCAAAGGACCCATCCCATATCTACCCGGCCGCAGGCACCTACAATGTCAACCTCACTGTGACCTGCTGCGGCAGCTCAAAGACCTGCACGGGGACTGCCAAGGTCCGCCAGACGACGCGAGCACACTGGTGCTATCTCGACTGGCAGAGGTGCCTGGGCGGAAGCGGCTCTGACGTTGCCCAGAGCATCCAGCAGACCAGAGGTGGTGGGTATATCGTTGCCGGCTATACTAAGTCGGATGACGGCGATGTGAGCCACTACCGCGGCGGCAGAGACTTCTGGATAGTGAATCTCAGTCCGTCCGGCTACAAGGTCTGGCAGAGTGACTTTGGCGACACTGGCTGGGAGGTACCCTACAGCATCCAGCAGACAAAAGACGACGGGTATATCGTCGCCGGCTACACAACCTCGAATTTTGAAGGCCGCCATTATGCTATGGATGAAGACTTCTTTGTAGTGAAGCTCTATCCGAATGGCCATTTGGAATGGCTTAAATTCATGGGCGGAAGGCGTGAATTAATAAGCGGAAGAGGACGTGAAATCACAGGCAGAAATACAAATAATCCTGATGATCGTGCGTATAGCGTCCAGCAGACAAAAGACGGCGGGTATGTGGTCGCCGGTTACACGTATTCAAATTACGGCGATGTTAGCGACAACCACGGCCTTTCGGACTTCTGGGTGGTGAAGCTCGATTCGAATGGCGAAATAAAAAAAAGGCATTGCTATGGCGGGAGCCATACTGACTTTGGCCAGAGCATCCAGCAGACCGCAGACGGCGGGTATATCGTCGCCGGCTGGACTAATTCGAGAGACGGCGATGTTAGCGTAATGTACCGTGGTGAAGGCGATATCTGGGTAGTGAAGCTCAAGTCGAACTGGGATATAGATTGGGAGAAGTGCCTGGGCGGATGGGATTTCGATGCTGCTTACTGCATCCGGCAGACTGCCGACAAAGGGTATATCGTTGCCGGCACCACAAAATCAAATGACGGCGACGTGAAAGGCCATCACGGGGGCAAAGACGGCTGGGTAGTGAAGCTCGACGAATCAGGCAACAGGATATGGCAGAAGTGCCTGGGCGGGAGCAAGGATGATATTGCCTATAGCGTTCAGCAGACCAAGGATGGTGGCTACATCGTCGGCGGTCATACTAATTCAAGTGACGGCGATGTGAGCGGCAAGCACGGCGACGCCGACTTCTGGGTGGTGAAGCTCGACAGCTCCGGCGACCTAATCTGGCAGAAGTGCCTGGGCGGAAGCAGGGATGATATTGCTTATAGCATTCAGCAGACCGCTGACGAAGGGTATGTCATCGCCGGCTACACCTATTCAAATGACGGCAATGTGAGCGGCCACCACAAGGACAGAGACTACTGGATAGTGAAGCTAGGTGTGATAAATTGCACCATAACCGCGCCGAATGCGGTATGCCCCGGGTCGGCGGGCAACGTGGCCTCGGCTGGGGAAAGAGGGGCTGCCTATGCCTGGTCGATCACAAACGGTACGATCACCTCACCGAGCGACGAGCAGTCAATCACCTTCACTGCCGGCTCATCCGGAACCATCAGGCTGACCGTCAGGGTGACCGTCGCCAATCGATCCCAAAAATGCTACTATGATGAATGCCACAAGGATATCAAAATTAGGCCCTTGGACTGCAATTGGACATCCAATTCACCTGTCTGCAACGGCGCAAAAGTCCGGTTCAAGGGTCCCTGGGGGATGGACACCTACCTGTGGGACTTCGGCGATGGAGAGGTCAGTCGGGAACGAGATTCAGATCCGAAGCATCTCTACTCTTCTCCGGGCACCTACACTGTCAACCTCACTGTGACCAGCTGCGGCAGCTCAAAGACCTGCACTGGCAGAGTCGAGGTACGGTCGGACTGCAGCTGGTGCAGCTGGACATCCAATGCGCCCGTATGCGACGGCACGCCTGTCAAGTTCACCGGCCCTGCCGGAATGTCATCCTACCGGTGGGACTTCGGTGATGGTCAGGCGAGCTCGACCAAGGATCCGTCCCATCTCTACTCTGATGCAGGCAACTATACGGTCAAGCTCACGGCCACCATGGGTAGCCTCACAAAGTCCTGCGCCGAGAAGGTCGAGGTACGCACATCGGCAGCATGCGGAAGATGCATTGAGTGGGAGAGGTGCCTGGGCGGAAGCAAGGATGAGCATGCCCAGAGTGTCCAGCAGACAGCCGATGGCGGTTATGTGGTTGCCGGTTACGCTTATTCAAATGACGGCAATGTGAGCGGAAACCACGGCGGAAAGGACTTCTGGATAGTGAAGCTAGAGCCATCCGGCAAGCTGGACTGGCAGAAGTGCCTAGGTGGGAGCAGTGATGATGAAGCTTCCAGCGTCCGGCAGACGGCCGATGGGGGTTATATCGTCGCCGGTTACACCGAATCAAATGACGGCGACGTGAAGGGCCTCCACGGCAAGGAGGGCACGGCGGACTTCTGGGTGGTGAAGCTCGGCCCATCCGGCAATAAGATCTGGCAGAAGTGCCTGGGTGGGAGCGGTGATGATGAAGCTTCCAGCGTCCGGCAGATGGCCGATGGCGGGTATGTGGTCGCTGGTTACACCAATTCAAACAACGGCGATGTGAGCGGCAAACATGGCGAAAAAGACTACTGGATAGTGAAGCTCGACGAGTCGGGCAACAAGAAATGGCAGAAGTGCCTGGGCGGAACTAGAGACGATTATGCCCAGAGCGTCCAGCAGACCGTCGATGGAGGATATGTGGTCGCAGGCTTTACAGCCTCCAACGACGGCGATGTGAGCGGCAAGCACGACGGTTTTGACTTCTGGATAGTGAAGCTCGACAATTCGAGAAATCTGGTCTGGCAGAAGTGCCTGGGCGGAAGGCTTGGGGATCAGGCTTGGAGCATCCAGCAGACTGCCGACGGAGGGTATGTGGTTGCCGGTAACGCCAATTCAAATGACGGCGATGTGAGCGGCCACCACGGCAGCCTTAACTACTCTGACTACTGGGTAGTGAAGCTCGACCCGTCCGGCAATAAGATCTGGCAGAAGTGCCTTGGCGGAAGCTACAATGATGAGGCTCGGAGCGTCCAGCAGACCACCGATGGCGGTTATGTGGTTGCCGGTTACGCTTATTCAAATGACGGCAATGTGAGCGGAAACCTCGGCAGGTTTGACTTCTGGATAGTGAAGCTCGACCCATCCGGCAAGCTGGTACGGCAGGAATGCCTGGGCGGAAGCGGCTGGGATGGTGCCGGGAGCATCCAGCAAACGACCGATGGCGGGTATATCGTCGCCGGTTACACTAAATCTAATGACGGCGATGTGAACGGAAACCACGGCGGCCTTGACTTCTGGGTGGTGAAGCTAAGGGAGGTGAACTGCACCATAACCGCGCCAGACGTTGTCTGTGCCGGATCGACGGGCAATGCTGCCTCGACTGCGGAGTCAAATGCTACTTATTTCTGGACAATCACAAATGGCAATATCACATCTGCGAGCAACGCCCAGTCGATCAGCTTTGCTGCGGGCTCACAGGGAACTGCAACGCTTAAGGTCACGGTGACCGCCGAGGGCTGCATGAGGGAATGCAGTAAGGATATCTCCATAGCTCAGGGCCCCGACTGCAGCTGGAAATCCAATGCGCCGGTCTGCAACGGCACCCCAGTCCAGTTCACCGGCCCCGCGGGAATGGATTCATACCAGTGGGACTTCGGCGACGGAGCTGTCAGCTCGTCCAAAGACCCGAACCATCTCTATCGGTCTCCAGGCACCTACCCGGTCAGCCTCTTGGTGTTCGGGTGCGGCGGCCCAAAGACATGCACTGGCTCAGTCGTGGTCGCGGCCCCGGACTGCAGCTGGACATCCAATTCGCCGGTCTGCGACGGCACCCCAGTCCAGTTCATGGGCCCCGCGGGGATGGACTCCTACCAGTGGAACTTCGGCGATAACCGCCAGCCCGGCCCGGGCGACAGGGCCCCAAATCCAAGCCACCTCTACCAAGATCCAGGCACATACAAGGTCAAGCTCACTGTGACCAGCAAATGCGGCGGCTCAAAGACCTGCACGGGATCCATCCGGGTCAAGCCCCAGCCGAACTGCAGCTGGACCTCCAATGCGCCGGTCTATAACGGCACGCCAGTCCAGTTCACCGGCCCCGCAGGAATGGACGCCTACCAGTGGGAGTTCGGCGATGGCCAGGTCGTCTCGTCCAAGGATCCGGCACATCTCTACACTGCTCCGCGCACCTACACAGTCAACCTCACGGCGACCAAAGGCGGGTGCTCAAAGACTTGCAAGGGACCTGTCCTAGTCAAGCTAATGCCAGACTGCCGCTGGACATCTAATGCGCCCGTCTGCAACGGCACACCAGTCCAGTTCACCGGCCCCGCAGGAATGGACTCCTATCAATGGGAGTTCGGCGACGGAGCAGTCAGCACGCTCAAGGACCAGTCCCATGTCTACAAAAAGGCTGGCATCTATTCGGTCAAACTAACTGTGACCTGCTGCGGCAGCTCAAAGACATGCACGGGGACTGCCGAGGTCAGGTCCCAGCCGGACTGCAGCTGGACCTCGAATGCGCCGGTCTGCAACGGCACCTCAGTTCAGTTCACCGGTCCCGCAGGAATGGACTCATACCAGTGGGAGTTCGGCGACAATGCAGTCAGCTCGGCCAACACCACAACGCATCTCTACTCGGCTCCGGGCACCTACACAGTCAGCCTCAAGGCGACCAAGAGCGGCTGCTCGAAGAGCTGCACAAGATCAGTCGCGGTCAAGCCCCTGCCGGACTGCAATTGGACCTCTAATTCGCCCGTCTGCGACGGCACCGCGGTTCAGTTCACGGGCCCCACGGGAATGGACGCATACCATTGGGAGTTCGGTGACGGAGCAGTCAGCTCGGCCCAGGGCCCAACCCACCGCTACTCCAATCCCGGCACCTACACAGTCAGCCTCAATGCGACCAAGCTCGGCTGCTCAAAGACCCGCTGGGGATCGGTCGTAGTCAAGCCTCTGCCGGACTGCCGCTGGAGCGTTGCGCTGGCGTGCAACGGCACCCCAGTTCAGTTCACGGGCCCCGCGGGGATGGACGCCTACTACTGGGAGTTCGGCGATGGCGCAGTCAACTCGTCCAAGGATCCGGCACATCTCTACTCTGCTCCGGACAGCTATACGGTATATCTCAAGACGACCAAAGACGGCTGCTCAAGGACCTGCCCGGGATCGACCTTGATCAGGCGGATGGCTAACTGCAACTGGACCTCGAGTTCGCCCGTCTGTAACGGCACGCCAGTTCAGTTCAGCGGCCCATCGGGAATGGCCTCCTACCAGTGGGACTTCGGCGATGGCAAGGTCAGCTCGCGCGAAGATCCGAAGTATCTCTACTCTGCTCCAGGCACCTACAAAGTCAAGCTCACTGTGACCAGCCTATGCGGCGGCTCAAAGACATGTCATGGAACGGTTGAGGTCAAAGGGCCGGATTGCAGCTGGACCTCCAGCTCGCCCGTCTGCAACGGCACCCCCGTGCAATTCAACGGCCCCGAGGGGATGGACGCCTACCAGTGGGACTTCGGCGACGGAGCAGTCCGCTCGGCCCAGGGCGTAAGCCATCTCTACTCCAATCCAGGCATCTATACAGTCAGCCTCAATGCGACCAAGGGCGGCTGCTCAAATACTTGCAGGGGGACGGTCACGGTCCGCACTTCGGCAGCATGCGGAAGGGCGATCTGCATCGATTGGCAGAAGTGCCTGGGCGGAAGCGCTCACGATTCGGCTGAGAGCATCGAGCAGACTGCTGATGGCGGGTATATCGTCGCAGGTCATACCTCCTCTAATGACGGCAACGTGAGCGACCTGCATGGTAAGGAGGACTTCTGGGTAGTGAAGCTCAAGGACTCCGGCGGCATATACTGGGAGAGATCCATAGGCGCGAGCGGCATGGACGGTGCTAATTGCATCCAGCAGACCGCTAATGGCTGGTATGTGGTCGCCGGTTACACCAGCTCATCCTCCGGCAGCCCCGGCTTGGCGGACTACTTGATAGTGGCTCTCACCCCGCAGGGCTATTCGACCTGGAATAAGCGCCTTGGTGGAAGCGGTGTTGATCAAGCCTACAGCATCCTGCAGACCGCTGATGGTGGGTATGCGGTTGCCGGTAGCACTGAGTCAAATGACGGCGATGTGCGAGGAAACCACGGCTTCAGTGACTACTGGATAGTGAAGCTAGACAAGTCGCGCAAATTAGTCTGGAAGAAATGCCTGGGCGGAAGCCAGGATGATCATGCCCGCAGCATCCTGCAGACTGCCGATGGAGGCTATGTGGTTGCCGGTTGGACCAAGTCAAGTGACGGCGATGTGCAAGGAAATCACGGCGACTTTGACTGCTGGATAGTGAAGCTGGACAAGTCGGGAAATCTGGTCTGGCAGAAGTGCCTGGGCGGAAGCCGCAGCGATGGTGCCTGGTGCATCAATCAGACAGCCGATGGAGGATATGTGGTTGCCGGTTACACCAGCTCAAAAGACGGCGATGTGAGCGGAAACCACGGCGATTGGGACTACTGGGTAGTGAAGCTCGATGCATCCGGCAATCTAACCTGGCAGAAGTGCCTGGGCGGGAGCGGCAAGGATATGGCCAGGAGCATCCGGCAGACCGCCGATGGCGGGTATGTGGTTGCCGGTTACACCCGCTCAAAAGACGGCGATGTGCAAGGAAACCACGGCATGGAGGACTACTGGGTAGTGAAGCTCGATGCATCCGGCAATCTGACCTGGCAGAAGTTGCTGGGCGGAAAAGATATGGAAGAGGCTAGCAGCGTCCGGCAGACGTCCGATGGCGGGTATATTGTCGCCGGTTACACTAAATCTAATGACGGCGATGTGAGCGGAAACCACGGCGGCCTGGACTTCTGGGTGGTTAAGCTGAGGGAGATGAACTGCACCATAACCGCGCCAGATGTGATATCCTCCGGGTCGGCGGGCAACGTAGCCTCGACTGCGGAATCTGGGGCGGCTTATAACTGGTCGATCACCAACGGCGAGATCACTTCTTCCCCCAATAACCAGTCGATCACCTTCACTGCCGGAGCAGCAGGGACTACCACGCTAAAGGTCGTAGTGACTGGCAACGGCTGCGCGAAGGAGTGCCCTAAGGATATCACTGTAACTGCCGGGCAGGACTGCACCATATTCGCACCCGATTCAGTCTGCGCAGGATCGACGGGCAATAAAGCCTCGACGGCAACAGCCGGGGCGGCCTATGCCTGGTCGATCACAAACGGCGAGATCACCTCTGCCAACGACACCCAGTCGATCATCTTCACTGCCGGAGCGTCGGGAACCACTAGACTCGAGGTCAATGTGACCGCTGGTGGCTGCTCGAAGAAGTGCAGCAAGGATGTCCCCCTCATTTCCGCGCCCGATTGCACCATAACCGCGCCCGATTCAATCTGTGCAGGATCGACGGGCAATGCTGCCTCGACAGCTACATCCGGGGCGGCATATAACTGGTCGATCACAAACGGCGAGATCACCTCCGGGAGCAATGCTCAATCGATCACCTTCACTGCCGGAGCACCCGGAACCACCAGACTCGAGGTCACGGTGACCACCGGGAGCTGCTCGAAGAAGTGCAGTAAGGAGATCTCTATCCGCTCCGGCCCGGACTGCACCATAACCGCACCCGACTCAGTCTGCGCCGGATCGACGGGCAATCCTGCCTCGACTGCGGAATCAGGGGCGGCATATGCCTGGTCGATCACTAACGGCGAGATCACCTCTTCCCCCAATAACCAGTCGATCGCCTTCACCGCCGGATCATCCGGAACCACTAGACTCGAGGTCAATGTGACCGCTGGTGGCTGCTCGAAGAAATGCAGCAAGGATGTCCCCCTCATTTCCGCGCCGGACTGCAGCTGGACCTCGAGTTCGCCTGTCTGCGACGGCACAGCAGTTCAGTTCACCGGCCCCACAGGAATGGATTCCTACCAGTGGGACTTCGGCGACGGAGGAGCCAGCTCGGCCCAGGATCCGAGCCATCTCTACTCTGCTCCGGGCAAGTACCCGGTCAACCTCACTGTGACCAGCCGCGTCGGATCGAAGAGCTGTCCTGGTACGGTTGAGGTCAGAGCAATGCCGGATTGCACCATATCCGCGCCCGACTCAGTCTGCGCCGGATCGACGGGCAATTCCGCATCGACAGCATCCGCGGAGGCATATGCCTGGTCCATAACCAACGGCCAGATCACCTCTGCGAGCAATGCTCAGTCGATCACCTTTACTGCCGGAGAGTCAGGAACCACGAGGCTCAACTTAACTGTAACCCGAGACGGCTGCTCGAAGGAGTGCAGCAAGGATGTCCCCCTCATTCCCGCGCCGGTCTGCAGCTGGACATCCAACTCGCCCGTCTCTAGCGGCACGCCAGTACAGTTCACGGGCCCCGAAGGAATGGAGTCCTACCAGTGGAGCTTCGGCGACGGATCGAGCAGCACTGATCGGAGTCCCAGCCATGCTTATTCTAAAGCCGGCTCATACGATGTCAGACTCACGGTGAGCAAAGGAGGATGCTCGAGGACCTGCCCTGGCACAGTCGAGGTCAAGTCTCAGTGTGGCGACTGCTGGTGCTCAAACTCTCCTGTGTGTAACGGGACGCCGGTCGAATTCGACGGTCCTTCAGGAATGGACATCTACAGATGGCACTTTGGCGACGGATCTGGCAGTCAAGATGAGGATCCAGTCCATCTCTACTCTGCTCCTGGCACCTATACTGTAAGCCTCTATATGAAATCAGGCCACAGCAACAGGATCTGCCCGGGATCAGTCGTGGTCAGGTCCGAGACTGATTGCAGCCGGACCTCCAATGTGCCGGCTCCTAACGGCACCGCAGCTCAGCTCGCTGCCCCCTCGGGGATGTCCTCCTCCCGAGGGGAGCTCAGCGACGGCCAGGCCAGCTCGCCAGAGAACAGGATCCGCATCTACCCAGGGTAGCGTGATTGGGGCGCCTTTGTAGTCCCACATCTCAGTCGACATATGATGGTGTGGAGGCTCCCCTGATCATCTCGCCTCCCATCCGAGCTTGGACTTCAATATTTATCCTGGGGGAAAAGGATGAAGGAGAATCGATAGGGACTGGCAGGCTGAAACCTTGGAGCGATGAGGGACATGGCATCGCATACTGGCGTCATCGATTCCATGGATTTTGATTCATTTCAAGAGTTCTTAGAGTGATGTAACAACAGTCGGCCATAAAGTTGCCGAAAACTTACATAATTCTACACAACAGTACACATAATCGAAGCTTTCAAATATGATAATCGATCATTTTACTGTAATCCCAGGAGGGGATTGGATATTGGCCCTGGTCCAAGGATGGATTGAAGCGAAGCGACTGCTGGTAGCTCTGGCGGCATTAGCTATTGCTTTGGCTGGAATGGCCGTCGCAGCCAACTACATGTACGAGGAGGCATCTGTCAAAGGTGTCGGCTACAAGAACGTTGAGCTGGTCATCTCTACTCAGAGCGGTTTTAACGGGACAAAGCTGGTAGAGAAGGAGTCCGGCTCAGGA
>Ga0315289_10005886_pt1 | contig 18036 bp, 20 predicted proteins | sample YL17G11_40_MG_FD_203452 | JGI IMG/M metagenome (GOLD analysis project Ga0315289, IMG submission 203452) | Sediment microbial communities from Yellowstone Lake, YNP, Wyoming, USA - YL17G11_40 | ecosystem: Environmental > Aquatic > Freshwater > Lake > Sediment | place: USA: Wyoming | collected... | reverse complement strand
TCAGGCTTCACGTACTTGTCTTCGATATGAACCTGGGTAGCGGTGTACGTGGTGCCAGTGAGGGAGACATGGACCTGCACCGTCTGTCCGACCGTGATGTCGGCGAGCGTCGATTTGCCTGCTCCCACCTGCTCCACTTTGGTGGCGGTGTTGAGGACAATATCATGGTCAAACCCCTGAACGCGCAGCAGTGTGGGGAGTGTGGGTGGCGTGGGTACCACGAGTACGACCCTGCCGCGGATCTGTTGCTCGTTGCTGGCCTTCGGCTGCTCTTGATCTTCCTGCGTGCTGTCCGCTACATCCTGCACAATGATTAGGTTGGCACGGAGGCTCTTGTCCGCCAGCTCTGTCCCCTGCACGGTAGCATACAGTTTTCCAGCTAACAGCTTGGTGAAGATCTCGGGCGGCGTGATAGCCTTGCCGTGATACTTCAACTGCGTATCCGCCACGATGGCAAATGTCTTGCCGGCAACCGTGAGGGTCGCCGGGAAAACCGGGAACACGGCGGTGATCTCTCCGTTCACAACAACCTTGTTGCCGTCCCTATTGCTGACGGCCGGCTTGTCGGTTGTCCTGGCCACTGCAACTGCCTGTGCCTGACCCACCGCTTCACTGATATCGTGCCCAGAGATACCAAGCTGTGCCATGATGACGCCCCAGCCAAGCCCCTGGCTTCTGAGAGCAACTACCTCTCCTACCGGCCTGCCAGCGCGATCAGCTATGACAAGGGCCAGGATGCTGTCCGTTTCGGAGAGCGTACTGTCGGCGACGGTCTGAACGGTCGCCTCTGGCACCAGCAACGCGGCACTCGTCTGCTGGACGGTTGCCGTTCCGAGAGTCTTAGTCATCTTCTGGGCCTGCCGTTCTGCGGCCATTGCCATAATAACCTGGGGCAGAGTCCCGTTCCGACCGAAGACCGGCGTCACCGTGCTCAGCACCATGGTCAGGACGATGGCAACCGCGACGACTCCGAGAGCCGTATTGCGGCGGCGCGCACGCACAACGCTCCCCGCGATTCTGTCCCGCACTTTGCCGTGCAGTCCGTCGCCCGGTTCGATATCCTTGAGTTCATCGTTCAGTATATCTGTATACTCTCTGTCGTCATGTTCCATGGTCGATGACCTCCCGTAGGCGTTCCCGTGCTCGCGAGAGCCGGGACTTGACCGTTCCTTCCTTCTCGCCCGTCATCCTGCAAATATCCTGGATGGAGGACTGGTCGCCGTAGAACAACCCCATGACGAGGCGATCGGCCGGCGAAATCTGTTGCAATGCTTCTCGTACAACACCCTTCACAAGCTCGGTATCCGACGCGTCATCCTCCTCGCCCGGTGCCGTGACGGGGTGGCTTCGACGGAGCTTCCGCCTCGCGCAGTTGATGGCAATCGTCCGTAGATAGACCGGTACCGAACGCGTATCGTCCAGCTTCCTGCGCACCTGGTAGAGCTTGAGGTACGCTTCCTGAACGACGTCTTCCACATCCTCCCGCGTCATCAGGTACGTGTACAGAGTTCTGTACAGTTGTCGAACCGTAAGATGATAGAGTTCGTCGAATGCTGCTTCCTCTCCTGAGTGGACACGTGTGACAACTGTCCTGAGCTCGTCGTCCATAGCGCCATCCCTTCGCATCGATGCTCTTGCCTTTCCACTATGATATCCCAGTTCGTGCCAAAAGGTTGCATGCGACCCGGAAAGGCGCGGCCCGAGTCCTGGGACCGGGGCCGGCAAGAGACCCTCCAAACTCCCTATTCGTGCAACTTGAGGCTGATGGTCAGGTCCGTCACCGATAGACGTCCCCAGCTCCAGGACATGCGTCGCCCACCCTAGTATCCCCTCTCAAGGTCCACCAGGTTCCGTGGCGTCTCGCCGCGGTCGGCGCGAATGGCATTCTCGAAGGACTCACCCCAGAGTCCCTCGACGGAGACGTCCGCGAATCCACCAGTGTGCGGTGACATCACGACGTTTGGCAACTCCCAGAACGGCTCATGGGCAGGGAAGACCGGCTGTAGCATGCGGCCGCTGACCGGGTCTTTGGCAACAGGCTGCGGCGGATACACCCACCACGGGTCGATGCCGGCGCCGGCAAGCGTGCCGTCCTTGAGCGCGTCATAGAGCGCCTTCTCGTCCACGGTGCGCCCGCGGCCGATGTTGATGAACCAGTGGCCGCGCATGGCTTCGAACTCCCTCCTGCCAAAGTAGTTCTCAGTCTCGGCGGTCAGCGGCAGGACGTCGATGACGAAGTCGCTGGCGCGCAGGAACTCCATCTTCTCGTCGGAGCCGTACGCACGGTCCACCAAATCGCTGCACGCCCCACCAGGTGTACGCTTCAGGCCGAGCACCTTCATGTCCATGGCGCGGCAGATGCGCAGGATGTGAGCGCCGATGTTACCCAGACCGGCGATGCCGACCGTCTTGCCAAAGAGTCCGACGACCGGTTCATCCATCGTTGTGAAACCGTGCCAGATGCCCTGCCTGAGGTCGCGGTCGTAGGGAATGATGCGGCGTGCCAACGCGAACATCAGGGCGATGGCGTGTTCGGCGGTCACCTCACGGTTGCCGTGCGAGTTGGCAAGCGGCACTCCGGCACGCTTGAGTGTTGCCAGATCCATGCTGTCGACCCCAGCGAACGGCACCTGGACCAACCTGAGATGAGGCGCAGCTGCCAGGAGCTCCGGCGTCACCGTCCTGGTGACCAATGCGCCGATATCCCCTCCGTGTAGCGCCAGCTCAGTGGCGTCCGTGATGACCTGTGGGCGCGGACCGGTGTAGCCTGCACGCCGTGCTGCCTCGTTCCATACATGTTCCCACCCGACAGGTGGGACGGTGCCGATGTAGACTGCCATAGCGCCACCTCCCGTTCGTCAGAGTCGTCCTGCGCCCCCATTGTACCATCATTTCGCTCCCGCCGGTTGTGCCCGGACCCTTCGTTGCGGGCAGGCCCAATGCTCGTATACTGGTTTGATGCAACAGGACAAGAAAGGGCTCCGCAAAGGTGGGGCAGTCGCAGTCGTGGTGTCAGGTGACGCAGCGGGCCATGTGGATGGCTTCCGCAGGCGGTATGATCCGCACGTGACCCGCATCATGCCACATGTCACGCTCGCGTTTGCGCCCGAACTCGACGTCTGTGACTGGATGCCGGCACGTCCCCGTATCCAGGAGGCGTTGGCCCAGCTCCCCCCGTTCACCATCCGCGTCGCTGAACTTGGCACGTTCATGGACGACCTTGTGCTCTGGCTGCGGCCGACCGCCCCTCAGGGCGAACTGCTCACGCTGAGGCAGACGATCCTGCAATCATTCCCGGAGTTGGCGTTCGACCGCTTGGACGACTTCGTGCCCCACATCTCCATCGGGTTCTTCACCGGTCGTCAAGCATTGCTCGAGGCCCAAGACACCGTCCGTCGGGAGCTGATCCCGTTCTCGTTCCGCGTGGGTTCCATCTCCTATCTCCAGGCCGATGAAGGCAACACCTGGCAGTGCGTCGACACGGTGGAGCTTGGGGGACTGAGCACGGGGGTCACCTGCTCCGGCGTCTGAACGCTCGGATGCGTTCCACAGGACTGTTATCAAGGAGGAACCATGAGTATCTTCTACTGCGACGCGTGCCACACGAAGTTCGAGACGGGGGGCGTCAAGACCGACTGGATCGATCGGACGTACGGTCCCTGCACAAGGTGGACTGCCTCGTGTCCTGACTGCGGCAAGGAATGCCAACTGGCGAAGACCATCCACGCTTACGGCGACGGGGACGACGACTTTGAAAGAGGGTCCTGCGGCTCCGGATGCTCCTCATGCGGCGGATGCTGAGCAGGCTCGGCAAGTAGCAAACCGGGTCAGGACAACCACAACCTGCTCCTTGTACTCACTCATGCAAGCAGTGAGGAGGTGAGGATGGACTACCTGAGAGACGTGGGGCGAGCCGTCGACTACGTCGAGTGTCACCTGGACGACGACGTTACGACAGCGGACGTCACGGAAGCGGTCGGCCTGTAGACACAGACCTGTGGAAAGTGGGTAGAAGTACGGGAAGATGACGGCTGAGCCGCACAAAAGCGAAGTCTGAGCTTGTGGATAACCTGTCAGCAGGTTGGGACAGAGTGTCAGCAGAGACCTGCAGACGATTTGTTAATGGACTGTTCCGGTTCTGATGCAATCGGTTGCGGGGTGTGGATAAGTCCAAACGCAGATGGTGACAGTTGTCATCACAGTCTGGACAGGCTACTTGTCGTACGGCTCACCTTCGAGAATGGAGAACGCGCGGTAGAGCTGCTCTAGGAGGATCACCCGTGCCAGCTCGTGCGGCAGGGTCAGCCTGCCCAACGAGAGGATGCTCGTGCCGGGCGATAGGGGACGGACGCCGACGTTCTGCTCGATGTACGTCTGCAGTGTGGGGTTGAACCCCTCGGCGCCGCCGATGAAGAACGACAGCTTGCGCGTCCCCATGTTCATCAGGTCCTGCAGGCGCTCGGACAGTTCGTGCGACGTAATCTCCTGACCGCGGGGGTCGAGCAGGACACGCGCGCCTTCTTCGAATCGTGCGTAGTTGGCAAGCTGCCGTGAGGCGACGTCGATGACGCTCACCTCGCAGTAGTGCTCCAGGCGACGACAGTACTCGTCCTGTGCCATCTTGTTGTAGGACTTCTTGAGACCGCCGCCCTGGGCGCATATCATAATCTTCATGCGGTCAGTATAGCGGTTGCAGTCCCCCGGACAAGAACCCGCGCTACATCATCTGGATTCACCGCGACCCCCTATGTCCTATCCACGAAGGCGCATACCTAGGACTGCTGCCAGGGATGGATTCCTGCATGCGCGGGAACGACAGGCAGGACAACCGACGAGGGAACGACGGAGATGCTCTAGTGGCTGGTGACGTGCCCCTTGCCAAGCCGTTTGGACTCGTACAGGCGGTCGTCAGCCAGCTTGACGAGGTCCTCTGCAGAGGAATCGCTGACACGGCTGGCGATGCCGGCCGAGAAGGTCACGCGCCCCAGCGTCGTGACGAGCTCCGAGCATGCGAAATCGGTCAGGCGTTTCAGGAACAGCTCAGCGTGCTCACGCGTCGTCTCGGGCAACAGGACCAGGAACTCGTCCCCACCATAGCGGAAGACGAGGTCGGACGAACGGGTAATCTTGCGAATGCAACCCGCAAAGACCCGCAGCAGGCGGTCCCCCTCCTGATGGCCCAGATTGTCGTTGACGGCCTTGAAGTCGTCGAGGTCCAGCATCACCAGGCTCATGTCCCGATGGTACCGGGCCGTACGCGGCAGCTCCATGTCGATCATTTCATCCATCATGCGGCGGTTGAAGAACCCGGTAAGTCCGTCGTGGGTTGCCTGCTCATGCACCTGCTTTGTCTTCTGCTGGTTGTCGATGAGCAGGGCGAGCCCGGCGGTGAACGGCGTGAGCAGCCGGATGTCGGAGCGCGTGAACGCTGCAACCTTGGGCGACTCGAGGTCGAGCACACCGACACAGTGCCCCCCGGCAAGCAGCGGCATCGCCAGCTCGGACCGTGCGGGCCACAGCCCTTCGACAAATTCGGCGCAACGCCTCGCGTCACGGACAAGAACCGGCTTTGACGACAGGAACGCGTGTACGGTGACACCTTTGTGACCATGCACATCCATTTCTAGGCCAGCGTGCCCGATTTCACGCCCACGATTGGCCCTGAGCACCAGCATCTCCCGTTGCGGGTCAAACAGCAAGACGACGGCATGTCCATACCCCAGGACACGACCGATGAGTTCGAGAACGTGATCAAGCCGGGCTTGCAGATCCTGTTCGTCGGTTGCTTGCGCGCCAGCTACCGCCATCTCATAAAGAACGTTCATGTGCTGGTTGCGCACCGCCAGTTCACGCGCCTCCTCATAGCGCAGAATGAGGAGTGCGATGGTGCTCACGACCGGTTCGATGGCAGTGACTACTTCAGGGGTGATGTGCTGCTCGATGGTCTGGACGTTGACGATGGCGATGACGCGCCCATGCAGGAGGATGGGGAAGCCGGCCCAGGAAGCGGTCTTGGATACCGGCTCGCGCCAGTCGGCATACGAGCTGAGGTCCTCAATGATCGCTGGTTTCTTCGTATGGACGATGTCTGCAAGATTCTTGGGCAGGCCTTCCTGGTTGAAGCTGCGTTCAGCTCTGCGAATGATGGAGGTGGCGATGTTCACCCAAGCCTCGATGCGCAGCCGCCCACGCAAACTGATGGTCATCAGAGTCACACTGCAGGACGGCACAAGATGTGCAATCACCTCTACAGCCCGCTGTACCGCTTTCCGGTGCGAACGTTCCTGGAGAATGCTCTGCAATTCATACAGCTCGATGACACCAGTGCCGTGTGTCGCGCTCATATCAATCGCATCTTAGCAGCCATCGGGGGATTTTCCAGTGCTGTCTAGTCCTCGCGCTTCAGCCCGAAGCTGTCGACGAGAGACTCCATCTCTGCGGGGGGAATGCGGTGCATGCCGTCGAGGACGCTTGCATACACCACGGACATGCACGTTTGCTCGAGCAGCTCCATGCGGTTGTACGCCTCCTCCAGATCCGCGCCGACGGTGATGGCGCCATGGTTCGCCATGAACGCGGCGTTGCGGTGAGCAAGTCCTTGGGCAACTTCGCGCGCCAGCTCAATCGTCGACGGCGTCACGTACGGCAGACAGGGAACATGACCCAGCAGGATGGTCGCCTCCGGCAGAATGTCGTCCGGCAGGTCGTGGTGCGCCAGCGCAAACGCCACGGCAAAGGGCGGATGGGCATGAATAATGGCTTGCACATCCGGACGCAGCTTGTAGACCTCGTAGTGCGTCTTGCCTTCGGACGATGGCTTGCCGTTTCCTCGCAACTTGGTGCCGTCCATGTCGACGACGACCACATCGTCTTCCGTCATGAACCCCTTGTTGATGCCGGCCGGCGTAATGGCGATCTCGTCCCCCATCCGTATACTCACGTTGCCCCCCAGGGCAGCGTTCATGTTTCTGTCGTACAGCCTCTTAGCTATTGCGACCAGTTTCGTTGCTGTCTCCATCCATACCTCCCTATATCCTCCCGGACTGCGAGCTCTTGCGTCGCTTCTGAAGCTTGGTTGTCAATGATTGAGTATACCATATACTTGGAAGGTAGGTAAGCATGTTCAGTGTGGAGGCGCTATGTACTCGATCATCGTTCATGGAGGTGTCGGCGCGGTCCCCCACGACAAGGAAGAAGCTGTCATTGCCGGGGTCCGGGAAGCGGCCCTGACAGGGAAGGTCGTTCTTGCGGGCGGAGGATCCTCGCTGGACGCTGTGGAGACTGCTATCAAGGTCCTGGAGGACAATCCGCTGTTCAACGCCGGCACTGGCTCGGTGCTGACGTTCGACGGAGAGGTTGAGATGGACGCCGCCGTTGCCTATGGCCCTGCACTCGGATTCGGAGCCATCGCCGGCATCAAGAACATCCAGCACCCCATCTCGCTGGCGCGCATGGTCATGGAGAAGACTGACCACGTTCTGCTGCAAGGGGCCGGAGCCCAGGAGTTTGCACGCATGATGGGCATCGCGCCCCATAATCCCGTTACCGAGGAACGGCGCGTCCAGTGGCGAGAGTACCGCGAGAGGTTCCTCCGTGGTGACGCCGGCGACTGGCCGAAGCTCAAGGCCCTCATGAAGGAACATCCGGAGTTCATGCACGGCACCGTCGGCGCTGTCGCCGTGGACGAAAAGGGCGGCGTCACCGCGGGCACGTCCACGGGTGGCGTCTTCCTGAAGCTGCTGGGACGCGTCGGCGACACACCGCTGCCCGGCGCCGGCACCTACGCCACAACGTTCGGCGGCGCTTCCTCGACTGGATTGGGCGAGAGTATGATGCGCACCCTCATCACCAAGACCGCCTGCGACTTTATGCGCATGGGGCTCGATGCCCAGGGTGCGGCCTCGAGCGCAGTGAATATGCTGAGCAACATCCTGGGGACCGAGGCGGGGATCGTCGTCGTCGACAATCAAGGTGGCGTCGGCTTTGCCCAGAACACACCGCAGATGGCTTACGCCTACTTCAAGCGGGGAATGTCCGAACCTGTCGCAGGGCTGTGATCCTACCATATCCTGACCGAAAGGGGGGAGCTCACGCTCTCCCCTTTGCCCATTTCCTGGCGGGGTGCACAGAGGGCGATTCTTGGTGACACACCACGGCGGCTTGGCGAGCGGTGCTATCCCGCTACACTATGGTTGTTGCCGGCTCCAGGAGGAACGACTATGGAAACAGATGAGAACATGCTCGACATCGACACGTACGCCAGAGAAGCGGCGGAGCACCGTCACTATCTGCACGCCCATCCGGAACCTTCGTTCGAGGAACGGGAGACGCAGAGGTACATCATCGATCGTCTGCACGGCCTGGGTCTGAATCCATCGCCCATAGCAGGAACTGGTGTCACGGCAACCGTTGCCGGAACGCGCGGTTCTGCCAAGGACAAGGCCCTCCTGCTGCGCGCCGACATCGACGCCCTGCGGCTGACCGAGGAGACTGGTCTGCCATTTGCCTCACAGAACGAGGGTGTGATGCACGCCTGCGGCCATGACGGTCATACCGGGACCCTGCTCGCCGTCGCACACTGGCCGGTCGACCACCGGGACCAGTTCGGCGGGACGGTCAAGCTGCTCTTTCAACCAGCAGAGGAGATCTCACCCGGCGGAGCGGAGCCATGCGTCAAGGCGGGTGTCCTGCAGAACCCGGATGTCACCTTTGCCTTCGGGATGCATCTGTGGAACACGTTCGAGTTTGGCAAGGTCGGTCTGCGCGCAGGGCCTCTCATGGCAGAAGCTGACCGGTTCGAGCTGACAGTCACCGGCAAGGGCACACACGCCGCAACACCACACCTCGGCGCGGACCCAATCGTGGCCTCCGCCCAGATTGTCACCGCCCTCCAGACGATCGTCTCGCGCGAGACCAATCCTCTCGACTCGCGTGTGGTGACCATCGGCACCATCGACGGCGGCTCTGCATTCAACATCATCCCCCGGAGCGTTCACATGACCGGCACCTTGCGCGCACTGTCGCGGGAAGACGCCGAACTAGGCGCCGCCAGTCTACGCCGCATCGTCAGTCATACGGCCGAAGCTCTTGGCACGACTGCCGCAATCGACTACGAATTTGGGTATCCGCCCGTCATCAACGGCCGCGAATCCGTCGCGTTCCTGCGCCCCGTCCTCCAGCAGGCTGTCGGCGAAGACAACGTCGTCGAGCCTGAGATCAGCATGGGTGGAGAGGACTTCACCTACTACCTCCAGCGGGTGCCCGGGGTGTTTGTCTTCGTCGGGACGAGAAACGCCGCAAAGGGTCTCACTGCCCCGCACCACAATCCGAAATTCACCTTCGACGAGGACATCTTCCCCATCGCGGTGTCGGTATTCGTAGCCGTCGTAAGGGGGTACCTTTCATGAAACTCTCCACACGGCGTGTCGCGCAGCTTGCCGTCATGGTGGCACTGCTGGTCATCGGCGCCTACGTAAGCATCCCCCTCCGCCCGGTCCCGATAACCTTCCAGAGCGCCTTTGTCGTGCTGACACCGCTCCTGTTCGGCAGCACAGGGTACATTGCCGTCCTGGCATACCTGCTGCTTGGGCTGGTCGGCCTGCCGGTCTTCGCCGGGGGAGCCTCCGGCATGGTCGCCCTCTCAGGACCGACGGGCGGTTTCCTTGTCGGCTTCCTTCTCGCCTCAATCGTCGTCGGCGCTCTTGCCGAGCATTGGCGCTGGGACTCCTGGCGACGCGACCTGGCTCTTGCAGAAGGATCACTCGTCCTCATCTATGTCCCGGGCATCCTGTGGATGTGGCGCGTTCTCCTGTTGCGAGGAGGCACCGCCCAGGCGGCTCTCCTCGGCCTTGTCCCGATCATGGCCCTCGATGTCGTCAAGATGGCCGTGGTCGCCGTCCTTGCGCGTCCACTTCGTTCAGCCCTGGCTGAGGCCTGACGGTGGCCGACTACAAGGTTCTGCTTGCGTACGCCAGCGTAGGCGCCGGGCATGAGCAGGCGGCACACGCGCTGGGAGAGGTCTTCGAGCAGCGAGGTTGGGAAACGCGCTACGTCGACTTCCTCGACGAGGTCCCCGCGGCCATGCGCTTCGTCATGTGCGACGCCTATCTGCAACTCATCAAGATGCTGCCGGAAGCCTATGACCTGGCCTTCCAGGCCACCGTCACGCTCGACCTCAAGGAGGCGGAGCGCACATCGCTGCTTCTCGCAAACGTCGGCTACAGGAGACTACGAGAGCTGGCACTCATGGAGGCTCCCGACGCGATCGTCTCCACGAACCTCTGGCCGACACTGGCGCTCTCAAAAGTCAAACAGCACCGCCTACAGGGGACGCCGCTGATCAACTGCTTCACCGACTACGTCCTGCAGACACTGTACATGGCCAAGGGGGTCAACTGGCACGTCTCGGCCAACCAGCAAATCACCGCTACCTTCCAGGCTTCTCACCCGCGTCTCCGCCAGCCCATCTACTCCTTCGGCATTCCCGTCCGTCCGGTGTTCGCCGTCCACCATTCTCGGCAGGAAGCCCGTGCCATGCTGGATATCCCACAGGACGTCCATCTGGCCGTCGTCATGGGAGGAGGACTCGGCCTCGGGAACATCCTCGAGGCATGTGACACCCTGACGTCCAGGCCCTTTGGAGAACCCGTCACCGTCGTGGCTCTCTGCGGCAACAACGCTGATGTCCAGAGTCAGATAGGCAACCTCGCCGTCGCTCGTTCGTCCACGCACACCATCAGGGCAGTCGGCTGGACTGACCAGATTTCCACGTACATGCAGGCAGCTGACCTGCTCGTCAGCAAGGCAGGAGGCGTCACGCTTGCCGAGGCAGCGGCTGTCGGCGTCCCACTCGTCATCTTCCAGCCCCTCCCCGGTCAGGAGACCGTGAACGTCCGATTCCTGACACAGCACGAGGCAGCGTATGCGGCAGAGGGCGCCGACCAGCTTCTGCGTGCCGCTGACGAGCTGATGTTCACAAGAAGAGGCTCAGAGATGTCCGCTAACCTCAGGCGCCTGGGAAGGCCCAACTCCACCTACGACATCGTCGCAAGGATCAGTGAAGACGTGTGCCGCCCCGCATCGCCAACAGAGTCGTCATGACGGAACTGCTGCCGTCCTGGGCACGGCTGCTGCCCAAACACTTCACGGCGTCGGGTTTTGTCCTGCGAGATGACCGCATCCTGCTGGTCAATCACCGCAAACACCGTGTCTGGATCTACCCGGGCGGTCACGTGGAGCCGGACGAAACGCCAGACGAAGCATGCCTCCGCGAGGTCTTCGAGGAGACAGGAGTGCATTGCCGCATCGTGAGTCCCCGGGACGAGACACTGGGCGAGCCCGGCGTCGTTGAGATCCTGCACATTCCATGGATGGTCCTGTGTGAGCGCATCCCGACCGGCACGGAACCCGAGCACTGCCACATCGACTTCGCCTACGTCTGTGAGCCCCTGCCCGGCGAGGGAGCACACCTCACCGAGGAGGTCCGGGAGACGGAAGGCATCGGATGGTTCACGCTCGAGGAAATGGGTTCGCTGAGCCTGTTCCCCGACTTCCGCCGTCAGGTCACCAAACTGCTCAGCCTGTAGCCCGTCTGCTAGAACCAGCGCACGACCTCGGACAAGGGGCGCCTCGGACGGGCGGCGGGTTGCTCGTCCGGATACCCGAGCGCCACCGCGGCGACCAGCTCGCCCGATTCTCCCAGCCATTCTTCCAGTTGCTGATACGCCGACCACACGTCACACATCCAGAGCGTGCCCAGACCAAAGGCCTGGGCGGCCAGCAGCATGTTCTGGATCGCCGCCCCGATGGACTGCGTGTCTATTGCTTCCATGAACGTCTGCATGACAGAGTGCGACGTCCAGGGATGCGCACCTTCCGGGTTGAAGACGAAGACCGTCACCGGAGCGCGTTCCATGACCCGCGCCGTCATGATAGCCGTGCCGGTTTCCATCCCGCGGGCCTTGGTGTCTGCGATGCCCTCGCGCATGACCCGTATCATCTGTGTGCGCTTCTCATCGCCCGCCACCACGACGAACCGCCATGGCTGACGGTTCTTGCCCGACGGCGCGAGAATCGCCGCTGCGAGGACTGCGTTGACGGTCTTCTTGGCGACAGGACGGTGAGTGAACTTGCGGACGCTCCTCCGCGTGGCTATCGCTTCCAAGGTGTCCATGACTGGTGCCTCCCCGTCGAATTCCTGTGTGTCAACGAGCCGCAGCTAGGGCGCCCATCGGGTCCCATGGCGGCAGGACCGTCGGCTCTTCACGCAGGACAGAGGCTAGGTCGCCCGGAAGATAGTCCCGGCTGACAGCGACCTCGTATACATACTCGTCGAACCACGCGTCCGTCATGACCATGAATCCCTTATCCCCGAGCTTGTCTCCCCACGAATTCTCAACGCGCCACTTGCGCGCGTGCCCATCGCCGTCGAGGTCGACGCCCGTCAGCACCATGGCGTGCGTCATGACACTCTGTCCATACAGGATGCGCTCGGCCTTGTCACTTATGAACCCCTCGCCGTAGACGAGGTCGTACTCATAGATCGACGGGTCCAGAATGCCGAGGTCTCGCTCTTCGAACTTGCCCACGTCGCAGCCGAACCACACCGGCCGGTCGGCGACCAGCATGTCGATCGCGGCCTGCTTGAAGACCTCGATGGGCGTGTTCAGGTACCGGATACCCTTTGCCTCGATGACATTACCCAGGTAGCCAATCGTGTACAGATGGTTCATGGGCTTGTCGGGCGTCGGGCAGTTGATGAGGCAGACCTTGTTCTCGAGGTCCACGCCGATGTACCGCGCGAAAAACTCCTGCGGCGTGATGGTACCATCACGGTGGAAGGTGCCCCCCTTGTCCCGCCACTGCCAGAAGAACTCGACGGGCGGTGTACCCAGATGGATGGCCAGCATGCGGAAGATCACACCCATCATCATCTCCTTGCGCGAGCGCAGGACATCCTCTTCATCCCCAGTGGCAGCCATCCGCCTCAGTTCGGCGGCATACTCCCGCAGCTTGGCGGTGATGACGGCGTTCATGACCGCTGAGTTGCCGCTGCTCTCCGTCTCGGACATGACTGTCTTCGGGACGACGCCGTACTTGGCCACGAGGGCACAGAACATGTCCCACTGGCCGCCGTCCTGCAGGGGGTGGCTCAAGAGGTGCATCAGTAGGCGCCCATCGGTGGGCTCGGACAGCGTGGAGAGGATGCTCTCGAGGAAGTAGCTGGCCTTCTCCAGCTTGTCCCAGAACATGAGGTAGCTCTGCGACAGCTCAAACTTGTCGACATCAAGGCGCTTCATCGCCTCGGTGCGGAACGTGTTGAGACCGGAGAACAGCCAGCAGCGCCCGCTCTTCTCCTGTGCCGTCGCCTCGTTGCTCGGCAGCATCACCGAGAATGTGTGGTCCGTGCCAGTCGCCACCTCGTGATTGAGAGCAGCAGTATGCACGGACACCCGCGTCACCGCGTCCTGAGCCAGCCGATTGACCGGGTTGCTCTCGAATGACATCCTGAACTGCTCGAGCATCTCTTGCGTCATGACTGCCTGTGGATTGTGCTGGCTCATGGTTCTGCCTCCCGTCGTGCGGGTTCTGCCACCCGTCGTCACGTTCAGACTACACCGCTCCCGCGTTTTTGCGAGAGCGCCCGGTGTTGTATACTGCCCACATGAGAATGCGAATCGCAAGCTGGAATGTACGCGGCATGCCCCATCCGACCGATCAGCTCGGACTGCTGGCTGACCAGCACCCCGACATCCTGCTCCTGCAGGACGTGGAACCGTCAGCAGTGCGCGCCGTCGAGAGCAGTCACCTGTGGGCAGACGTCGCGGACACATGGTCGCCACCTTACCCTCCCGAGGCCATCACCCGCCGGGGCGGGTGTCTGATAGCAGCTAGCAGCGACTGGGTGCTTGGGTCGCCGTTGCCTATCCTGGGCATCCTGCCCTCCAATCGTACGCTTGCCGTCACGGCCGTCCACGCGGGATCCACCCTGACCATCCTCTCCTGCTACGCCCCCACCAACACCAGCCAGGGCAGGAAAGAGCGGTCGCGGTACTTCAGCGCCCTGGCAGCCTGGCTGTCCGCAGTCCCCGCCCCCGCCGTGCTGGGCATGGACGCCAACGGGCCGCGCGTGGACCACCCCGACATCGAGCAGAGCAGGTGGTGGACTGACGAAGAGGCGCTGGTCCTGGGCGCCGGGGCAGGGACCTCTGACGTGCTGCGCTTGTGGTACACCGACCATCCCGCAGAACTGAGCCGGCGCGTCCGGTACTACCCGAACGGACCCCTTGCCGATTCGTATCACCGTGGGCGGAGAGGGAAGTACCTGCGCTGCCGCTACGACAGCATCCGCATCTCGCCTGGTATCAACGTGACAGACGTCCGCTACCTGTACGAAGAGGCTGTCCGGGCCGGCAGCGATCACGCGCTGGTCGTAGCAGACATCATCCTTCCTTGACGGGGTCAGGTCTACACATTTTACAAAGGGCGCAGTCGCGACAGACACTAATCTCCCTTTGAGCGGCAAAAACGCCCCCGGCCGTATGGCTGGGGGCGCACAAGCGTGCAATGGACAGCGATCAGGCCTGCCCTGTCTTCCTCTTTCGGTGTTTTCCCATGAACAACGCGTTGTAGGCGATGAACGCGACGGCCAGGTACGCGCATGTCTTGGGGATCATCAGCATGCCGAACAACGGGTGTGTGGGCGCAAACAGGATGACCGGGATGTAGCAGGCGTACGACACCAGGATCATCCATGCGATCGCGCGGAACGGGCAATCGACTGCCTTGCCCGCATCGCGGAACAGCAGCCAGGCGAGACCTAGTCCCTGAATCATGAGGGGAACGTTGCGGATGATGCTCCAAGGCATGGGGGAAACGACGCTGTTCCATTGATTGACGGCGGGGATCATGAGCCCCATGCGCAGGACACCCATAGCCACGAGCATCCACGCAAACCAGTCGAAGGCTTTGTGAAAGTGAATCCTCCATGCGTCCAGCATGACCACGTAGAAGAACGTCACGGTGACAGCCGTCGCAAACGTGCCAATCCCCACGAGGGTCGCGTGCTGCGCCAGCCCGCCATTCAGATAGGCGAACACGCGGAACCCGACATGCCCGGCGTCCCCCAGACCCAGCAGGACGAACGCCCAGAGCACACGCACTGCCACCGCGCGGTTCCTGCTCTCCACCCGTCCACGGTGCATGAACATGAGGGCGACCATGAACCAGACAGTCACGAGATAGCCGATGTCAAACCATATTTCGATTCCCTGGCGCAGTGCTTCAGGCATGCGATTCCTCCTCGTACCTCTTCAGTGTTGCACGAGCAAGTATACCGTGACCACCGGCAAGCGCAAGGCGCGCATCCTACTACGCTCCGCCGCAGTTCGTGCTAGAATAAAAAATGTTCACGGAGGTCCGAAATGGCGTATTCGACGAACGGGTCCGGGTTCTACTTCTTGCAGAGCGCATACCTCAACGTGCTAGAAGACCAGGGCATTGTCAGCCCCGAAACGGCGCTGTCCCTGGACGAAATCAATGGTCTGATCAATCCGCTTGTACGATTCGGTGCATTTGGCTCGGGATTTCTTGTTGTGAACAAGCTCCTGCGCTATGGGGTCTTGCAGCAATGCCCGGATGGCAGATACTACGTGGATCAGGATGCCGCGGAGAACTTCAGAAACAGCTTTTCAATGTGGCTGCCCCTGTAGCGGGGCGGGTGCCATGCTGGGAACATCCTGAACTTGAACAGGAGGCACTGCAACTGTGAAACCGACCAGAGAGGAAGCATACGAACTCCTGCGCAAGTACAACGACTCTCCCGCCCTCCTTACCCATGCCGTCCAAAGTCATCGATACGGCCTCTGCTCGACGGTGAAGCCAGAGCACGTCATGGAAAAGGTCCTGTACACCATCGACGAGCTGACCTGCCCAGACGTCCGGCCGGGGCTTCCGGGCCGCTGAGTATTTCACACAAACTGCCGAAGGCTCAAAAGCACAAGCAGTTGTTGAATAGCTTCGCACGTAGAGTCTATCAGGAAAACGATGATGGAGACTTTGGAAGGAACAGCCAAGATGAGTGACAAAGCAAAACGCATTTCCCCGGCAGTTACGGCTATTATCATGTTCGGTGTAATCAGTATGCTGGGTGACACTGTATATGAAGCGGCAAGAGGCAGCAATAGTCAGTATTTGAGTTTGCTTGGAATCAGTGCGGCAAAGGTAGGATTGGTTTTTGGTATCGGTGAGTTCCTGGGCTATTTCATCAGGCTCATATCCGGGTTTCTGTCGGACAAGAGCGGAAAGCATTGGATTTTCATGTTCATCGGATATGGAATGTTGCTTGCTGTACCCCTGATTGGCTTTAGCATGAACTGGAATATTCTGATCGTGCTCATTTTTGTGGAACGAATTGGCAAGGCACTGAGGAGCCCTGCCAAAGATACGATTCTTTCCGGGGTCGCCGACAGACGGATCGGTATTGGATTCGCCTTTGGTTTGCAGGAAGCATTCGATCAAATTGGAGCCTTTGTCGGGCCGCTTATTTTTACAGCAGTATTCTGCTTTGCGGGGAAAACCGGTATTTCGCAGTATCAGTATGGCTATAGGGCGTTGTTTATTCCCTATGTGATCCTGATGATATTCTTGACATTCGTATTCACAAGAGTTACCGGCAATAAACTTGTCCCTGAGGTAAAAAAGGAACATCATTCAGAACTTCTTCAGCCCATTTTCTGGATATATACGGCGTTTACATTTTTCTGCACCTTGGGATTTGTAAATTTCAGCACGGTCGGCTACCACTTGAAAGCAGAAGGTTTGATGTCCGATGGAAATATAACGCTCGTATATTCACTAGCAATGATCGTGGATGCTGCCACGGCGCTTGTGATCGGAAGAATATATGATAAACTAAAAGTGCAAACCGGGAGAAAAGCCGGTGGCCTTCTCGTCCTAATGATTCTCCCAGTCATTTCGCTGCTCCTTCCGGTTTTAACGTTAGGTCATTCTTCCGTACTGATCGTCATCGGAATGGTGTTTTTCGGTATCATCATGGGTATTCATGAAACGGTGATGCGTTCGGCCATTGCGGACGTGACGCCCTTTGATAAGCGTGGCACTGGCTACGGCGTTTTCAATACCAGCTATGGGCTTGCCCTTATGGGCGGAGCTGGCCTGATGGGCCTGCTCTATGACAATAGTCTGATTGGGGCCATTATCCTCTTCACCACAGTCAGCGAAGTCATTGCTGCCATTCTGTATTTCAGAATGAACAGTATGGTCAAGAAAAACAATGCGCAGCCTTCAAAACCCTTACCGTGATGAGATACTCTGACGCGTCGAGGGTCAATGGCAAGCGATTTGGGGAAAATGGCGTGGCTTCTTCCACTTGCAAAGGCACGTTGTGAGGCCAAGTCATTTGTGCACAACTGGCGACACCAGTCATGCAACAGGGGGGTCCGCCGTTTCGGTTGATTTCGCCCGCATCGCTTGGTATGGTGTGTCGAGATGCAAATGAATCCGTATAAGGAGTAGTGTAACTGTGAAACCGACTAGAGAGGAAGCATACGAACTGCTGCGCAAGTACAACGACTCTCCCGCCCTCCTTACCCATGCCCTGGCAGTTGAAGGTGTCATGCGCCACTTTGCCCGCCTGCTCGGCGAGGATGAGGACAAGTGGGGCATCGTCGGGCTGATGCACGACATCGACTATCAGCTGTATCCCGAGCAGCACTGCACCAAGGCCCGAGAGATCCTGACGGAGCGCGGGATCGACGAGGAGTACATCCATGCCGTCCAAAGTCATGGCTACGGCCTCTGCTCCACGGTGAAGCCGGAGCACGTCATGGAGAAAGTCCTGTACACCATCGACGAGCTGACCGGTCTCATCAATGCCTGTGCGATCATGCGACCGTCGAGAAGCGTACTGGATCTCGAACTGAAATCGGTCATGAAGAAGTACAAGGATCGTAGGTTTGCTGCCGGTGTAAACAGGGAGGTCATCGACAAGGGTGCCTCCATGCTGAATATGGATCT
>Ga0315289_10005885_pt1 | contig 18037 bp, 19 predicted proteins | sample YL17G11_40_MG_FD_203452 | JGI IMG/M metagenome (GOLD analysis project Ga0315289, IMG submission 203452) | Sediment microbial communities from Yellowstone Lake, YNP, Wyoming, USA - YL17G11_40 | ecosystem: Environmental > Aquatic > Freshwater > Lake > Sediment | place: USA: Wyoming | collected... | reverse complement strand
TAGGCGCGGAGCTTCACTTTTCCACCCATGACTGAGAAGGTGTGAAAAAATCAAAATCCCGACAAAAATGAGTCCAGGCCCGCAAGGGTGATGCCGGAAGGAGAGCCACCCCGAAAGGGCCAAGGACAACGAGGACCAATTTTTTACATGTTCTGAATGGTTACGAGAAAGGTTAGGTTTTTTTCTGCTTTTTTCTTGACATTTTAAAAAACTAAAGGTAAATTGGGTATACATATGTAGACCTATTCTTACCTTGGTGGAAGATATGGAAGACGTTTTAACCTTAAGGCAAAAAAAAGTACTAAATTTTTTAAAGAGTTACATGCAACAAAAGGGTTTCCCTCCAACGCTTAGAGAGATTGCTTCGAACTTCGGATTGAAGGGACCCAGGGGACCACAAAAAACTCTGGCCATTTTGGAGAGAAAGGGGTTCATCCGGAAGGTTCCTGGAGGGTCGAGGGCCATTGAGGTTCGGGATATTATGCCAACCCTCGGGAAGACCCTCTCGGTTCCAATCGTAGGAAGGGTGAGGGCAGGGGAACCCATCCTCGCAGTTGAGAATATTGAAGGTTTTCTCAACCTTGACCGAAGCCTTGTCTCTTCGGGAGATGTCTTTCTTCTCAGGGTCCAGGGAGACAGCATGATTGAAGCCCACATTGAGGATGGCGATTTTGCCCTGGTAAAGTCGCAGTCAGATGCTGAAAATGGGGAGATTGTTGTTGCCTTGATCGAAGATGAAGCGACGATCAAGAGAATTTTTAAGAAGCGAGATCTGGTCCGTCTGGAGCCCGCCAATCCCACCATGGAGCCCATCGTTGTTAAAAAAGGTGACAAAAGGATTGCCATCGTCGGGAAAGTGATCGGGATTTTTCGAAAGCTTTAATTAAGGGTTCTAGGGTTCCAGGGTTCAAGGAGGCGAGTATTTTTGTTGATTGGTTATTGACCTATGGTGTTATTACATCGGAACTCAATAACCCAATAACTTAATAACCTAATAACCCAATGACTCAGTGACCCAATGACTCAATAACCATGGCTGATCGCATCATCCTTCACATTGACATGGACGCTTTTTTTATCTCTGTAGAGCAGAGAGAGGATCCCTCTCTTCGGGGAAAGCCTGCTGCGGTCTGTGGGTCTCTCTCTCGGAGTGTTGTGACCTCTGCCACCTACGAAGCGCGACCCTATGGAATCCGGGCAGGGATGCCAATCCAAGAGGCCAAACGAAGGTGTCCACAGTTGATTCTTGTGGAAGGGGATCATTCCAAGTATACCGAAACATCCTCGCGGATCTTCTCAATACTCAAGGAATATACCCCCCTTGTGGAAGTAGCCTCCATAGACGAGGCCTATCTCGATATCACTCAGTCCACTCTTCTTTTCAAATCTCCTCTCCATCTCGCACAGACGATCAAGGCTCACATTTTGGAAAAGGAAAAGTTGACCTGTTCGGTAGGCATCGCCCCCAATAAGCTCCTTGCCAAACTGGCAAGCCGTCTAAAAAAACCGGAGGGGTTGGTGGTGATTGAGAAAGAAGAGGTTGAAAAAGTTCTGGGAGACCTTCCGGTATCAAGGCTCTACGGAATTGGCCCCAAACTCGAGGAAGCCTTGCAGGCCATGGGCATCTTTACCTGCGGACCCTTGGGAAAATTCCCGGTTCCTCTATTAATACAAAGGTTCGGGGTCATTGGAGAGAGACTTCACGAAATGGGTCTTGGGATAGATCATAGCCCCGTCATTCCCTTTGACGAAGAGGAGGACCCCAAGTCAGTGAGCCACAGTGTCACGCTTGAAAAAGACACGTCCGAATTAGAGCCTTTGAAAAAAGTTCTCCTTCAGCTTTCGGAAAGAGTTTCCCGTCGAATGAGAAGGGATTTTCTTTATGGGAAGAGGGTCACTCTCACTGTTCGTTATTCTGATTTTTATACCTTTACGAAACAAAAAACTCTCAGCCAGTCTATCAACAGCGGCAATGACATCTTTCGCCACGGTCTCGAAATTTATCGATCGATTTCGCATCCCAAACCGATCCGCCTTCTCGGCATTGGGATGTCCCTTCTCGAAAAAGAATGGTCCCAACTAGGGCTTTTCGATCGCAGACAGAAGACCGATCACCTCCTCAAGGCGATGGACCAAGTCAATGACCGATTCGGCGACTGGACACTTACTTGGGCCTCTCTCTACTAGAGGGTTGTCTGCGTCCTGAAAAAATTTCTTGTTGCCTCAGAAGCCCGATTCTTATAAACTTAACATATGAAGGGATTTGAAGATGAAGGAATGAAATAACCAAGGAGGGATCCTATGACTCTCATTGAAGAAATCAAAAGCAGGCTGAAGTTGGAAATTAGGTCGAATTCGAAAGAGACAGAGTATCTCGAGGCTGTCCTGACGAAGAAGGACCTCGAATCGGTGACTTCTCTGCTCACGAAGCATCTCGGAGCGGCCGCAAAGGAACCCGGGAAACAGGCCAATCTATCAGGGGAGATCCAAAAAGTGGCGGACTGGTTGGGGGGGCTGCGGCTGGGGCAATCTTTTTTCTACAAGAAAGAGGGGAAACAGGTTTTCTACGCGGCCCTCTGGCCCTGGGAATCGAATCCCGACAAGATCACCCTGAAAACAGGAGTCCTTGAGGGTTAGCCGGCAAGTGCCCCTTAAGCCCCGCCCTTGAGGGCGGAGAGCTTCATTGGAGCCAAGAGCCATGATTAAGGTTGGGACGAGTGGGTTTTCGTTTGAGGACTGGAAGGGACCCGTCTACCCCGCGAGCATTCCGGCAAAAGACATGCTCTCTTTTTACGAAAAGGAGCTCGGATTCCACGCCCTCGAGGTCAATTTTACCTATTACACTCTTCCGTCTCAGAAAAGCTTTATAGGGATGTCCAAGAAGACCTCCAAAGATTTTGAGTTTGCTGTGAAGGCCTTTAAAGGCATGACTCATGAGATCAGGGATAAAGAGACGGGAAAGATGATGGACCATCGGGAGACCTTCGAAAAATTCAAGTATTCCTTGCTCCCGCTCGTTGAAGAAGGAAAACTCTCCTGTGTTTTGGCTCAATTCCCATACGGGTTTTTCCCGAATCGTGAGAACATGAGTTATCTTTCAACGTTCAAAGAGGCACTATCGGATATTCCACTCGTCTTCGAATTCAGAAATCAGACGTGGCTGAAAGAGGGGACTTTCACTTTCTTGGAAAAACACGGAGTGGGATTTTGCATCGTCGACGAGCCGAAGCTCCAAAAGTTGATGCCTTACATCCCTCGAGCGACCTCGGACATCGGATACTTCCGGTTTCATGGCCGAAATCCCAATTGGTTTAACGTTCCTATGTCGGTAAGATACAATTACCTTTACAGTGATCAGGAGCTGAAGGAGTTCCTACCGGACATCGGGCAGATCTCACAGAAGACAGCCAAGACACTGGTGTTCTTCAACAACTGCTATTCTGGCGCCGCCGCGAAAAATGCCATCCAGATGGCAAAGCTGCTTGCGGAAGCGAGACCCTAGCTCGGAGTTTGGGAGTTCGGAGATCAATAGAGCCCCCGGAGATTTCAATGAGAGCTCCGACCTAGAGGATAAGGAGGTCTTGTGAAAATCGATTTCAATAAAGGCAATGGACTCATTCCGGCGATTATTCAAGATGCCTTGACCCATGAGGTTCTCATGCTGGGGTACATGAATCGGGAGTCATGGCAAAAGACGTTGGAGACGAAACGGGTTTCATTTTGGTCAAGGTCCAAGGGAAAGCTCTGGGTCAAGGGAGAAACCTCAGGCCATACTCAAGAGGTGAAAGAGGTCTATTTGGATTGTGATGGAGACACGCTCCTAATCAAGGTGAATCAGATCGGAGGAGCAGCCTGTCATACGGGTTTCCGGAGTTGCTTCCATCGCCGCCATGAAAAGGGAGAGTGGAAGGTGAGCGGTGAGAAGGTATTTGACCCCAAGGAGGTTTACGGACGATGAACATGCTAAAACTGGGAATCCCGAAAGGGAGCCTGGAAAATGCGACGATCGACCTTTTTAAGAAATCAGGGTGGAAGATCACGGTGAGTTCTCGAAGCTACTTTCCCGTCATCGACGACGATGAGATTCGCTGCACCCTCGTGAGAGCCCAGGAAATGTCCCGGTTTGTGGAAACTGGAACGTTGGATGCGGGGCTGACCGGCAGGGACTGGGTTCTGGAAAATGGATCGGATGTTAAGGTGGTTCAGGATTTGATTTATTCGAAAACCAGTCTGTCGCGTGCGCGGTGGGTTCTGGTGGTGGCTGAAGATTCTCCTATCCGGACACTCAAAGATCTCGATGGGAAGAAGATCTTCACTGAACTGGTGAATTTCACCAAACGGTATTTTGCAGAGAGGAGTATTCGCGTGGATGTGGAATTTTCGTGGGGTGCGACTGAGGGGAAGGTGATCGAGGGACTGTGCGACGCGGTTGTCGAGGTGACCGAAACAGGAAGCACACTGCGGGCGAACGGCCTCCGGATCGTTGAGGAGCTCATGCAGACCAACACACAGTTCATCGTCAATAAGGAATCCTATCGAGATCCGTGGAAGCGAGAAAAGATCGAACAAATCTCTCTGCTGCTCCGAGCCGCGTTGCAAGCGGAAGGGATGGTGGGCCTCAAGATGAATGTTCCAGCCAATGACCTCAAGGCGGTGATGGAGATTCTCCCGAGCATTACCTCCCCGACGATTGCCCACCTCTTTGAATCCGATTGGTTCTCTGTCGAGACCATGATCTCACAGAAGATCGTTCGTGAAATCATCCCCAAGCTGCAGAAACGAGGAGCTGTGGGCATCATTGAATATCCGTTGAACAAGGTGATCTGAGCAAGGCCACGACCTCCATGTGGTAAGATTGAGGAAAGAAGTCGAGCAGTCGAATATCCTGGAGGCGAAACTCCTTTTCTGAAAAGAAACGCAGGTCCCTTGCAAGAGTCGTGGGATCACAAGAGACATAGACCACCCTTTTTGGATTGAGTCGGTCCATGTGAGTCCGGAGTGCCTTGCAGCCCGTCCTCGGGGGATCGAGGACCAAGACATCCGGGTGTGAGCCTTCAAAAGTCTCTAGCATATCCTCCACGCTCGCACGGACAAAACGGCAATGGGAGATTCCATTTTTTCTTGCATTCCAACGAGCGTCTTCAACGGCTGTCTTGTTCCCTTCGACGCCTAAAATCTCTTTGGCTTCCGTCGCCAGGGGAAGAGTGAGATTTCCGATCCCTGAGTAGAGATCCAAGAGCTTTTCTTCCCCTTTCACATCGGAGAACTCGAGAACGGTCTGAACGAGCCTTGGGTTCTGCTCGAGATTCACCTGGAAGAAGGTTTCCGGGGAAGCTCGAAGACTCAATGTTCTCTGTTGCCCGTACCGTTGAAAAGGGATCGTGAAGTTCAGAGTCGGGTTTCCGAGTCGAATGGCTTTACCCTTTGCCGCCATGACCATGCCCTTGACAACGGGATGGTGTTCGAGGAAACTGTGGGCCTCTCTTTCTGCCCCTCTCAGGAATCGAGAGGAGTGAAGGAGGAGAATGCTTTTCCCTTCCTCTGGTGAAACATTGATCTCTACTTCGTTGAGTCCCTCAAGAACAGGGCAATCCTGACGGAGTGCAGAGAGTGTCTCATTCACGAGGGGATGGGCGATCGGACAGTGATCGATGGGGATGAGGCGGTGCGACCTTTCCTGGTAATAGCCGATGCCTTTCCCTTCGACCTTGAGCTGAGCCCTCACCCGATATTCATAAGGTTGTTTCGACGGAGCAAGGGAGAGGGGGGGTATTTGCTTTAGGCCACCCAAGCGAGCGAGAATATCCTTGAGAATTTCCCCTTTGATCTCAACCTGGAAGAGCGGGTTGATGTGTTGCCAGTGACAGCCCCCGCACCGGCCGAAGTAGGGGCACCTGGGCTCGACCCTCCACGGAGACGGTTTGACGATGCGGCTCGTGTTGGCGAGAGAGTAGTTTTTCCTCTCCTCGACAATCTCGACCTGTACCTCATCGCCCGTCACGGTGAAGGGGACAAAGATGACCTTCCCTCCGTGACGAGAGACCCCGTAGCCTCTGAAAGCCATCGAATCGATGTGAAGGTCTAGAAGGTTAGACATTCCATATTTCATACCACGGCACGAGGAAGGATTCAATTGCTCCTACGTCTTCACATGAAAACTCGGTCTTTCTCTGCCCTCGAGCAGGAAGCTTTATCCGCCTACGCAGAAGACCACGGGCTCTGCCCGTGGATGAATGCGTGAGCTGTGTCTGTGCTAATCTTGAACCGAAGTATCACTGCTTCGGCGGATTTCGCCACTGGCGGATAACCCTCCGAAGCCTTGGCGCCTGCGCCCCGAAGCGCTTCGGCGCCCAGGGGCGTAGGAGGGTATTCTTTTGGAGGTACCACGGGCTTAGCCCGTGGGGCTCCATTGCGGTGGTTTGGAGTAAAGGGTTCAGGATCCTCGCCATCTAGGGATAAAAATTGACTTCTTAGCCATATTTTGTTAGTTTAATTATCCTTAATGAGGGAATGACACGGAATGACCTGGTTCAAGAAGGGTGAAGAAGAGGAAAAAGGAGGGAAAGAGAGGCGGGAAGAGCTGAGGCTCTCGGACACGCTGTGGGTGAAGTGTAATTCCTGCAATGAAATCATCTATCGGAAGGTCATCGACCAGAATCTCCGGGTGTGTCCGAAATGCAACTACCACTTTCAAATTCCAGCCCGGAAGAGGATCGAGTGTCTTATAGATTCCGGAACCTTTGTTGAACGAGATCAACACCTGGTTTCCTCCGATGTTTTGGATTTCAAAGACCTGAAGCGATATCCCCAACGCATCAAAGAATCCATGGAAACCACCGGAGAAAAGGATGCAGTCATCTGCGGGGAGGCCAAGATTGACGGTCAACCTGTGATGCTCGGAGTCTTTGAATTTAGTTTCATGGGAGGAAGTCTTGGGTCGGTGGTGGGGGAAAAGATCACACGCCTGATCGAGCGGGCGATCGAAAAAAAGACAGGGGTCATCATTTTCTGTGCCTCGGGCGGCGCGAGGATGCAAGAAGGAATTCTTTCCCTGATGCAGATGGCCAAGACGAGTGCGGCCTTGGCTAAGCTCCGCGAGGCAAGACTCCCCTATATCTCAGTCTTGACGGATCCAACGACCGGCGGGGTTTCTGCCAGTATCGGCATGTTGGGAGACATCATTATTGCAGAGCCTAAAGCCATGATCGGGTTTGCAGGTCCCAGAGTCATCAAGGAGACCATTCGAGCGGAGCTGCCAGAAGGATTTCAGCGAGCCGAATACCTCTTGGAGCATGGGAACGTTGATCTCATCGTAGAGCGGAGGGAACTTCGACAGACGCTCGGTTCCCTTCTCGAGATGCTTCGAACGAATGGCTAGAGAACCCGTGGCAAGAAAAGCTTTGAATGCCTATCAATCCTCCTTAGATTACCTCTATCGTCTCGAAAAATTCGGAATGATTTTTGGCCTGACCCAGGTGGAAAAGATCCTGGAGGCCCTCGGGAACCCTCACAGAGAGCTCCAAGTGATTCACATCGGAGGGACCAATGGAAAGGGGTCCACGGCAGCCATGATGGCCTCCATTCTGCAGCACGAGGGGTACCGAGTCGGACTCTACACGTCTCCCCATCTCATTGATTTTACCGAGCGGATCAGAATCAACGGGCAAGAGATCGAGAAGGAGGAGGTGGCCGAGCTGACGTCTTGGATGATCGAAAGAGTGGATGTGGCAAAGATCACGGGCCCCTTCACTTTCTTTGATTTTACCACGGCCATGGCCTTCCTTTACTTCAGCCGCAAGATGGTTGATCTGGCAATTGTTGAAGTCGGACTCGGAGGCAGGCTCGATTCCACCAATGTCGTAGATCCTCTTCTCTCGATTATTACCAATGTCAGCAGAGACCACGAAGAGGTGTTGGGAAGAGGCATCCTCAAAATTGCAGGGGAGAAAGCAGGGATCATCAAAAAGAAACGCCCCGTGATCACCGCTGCAACCCAACCTGGGGTGCTTCGCCTCTTTTCGAGGGTGTGCCGAGAGAAAGAGGCTCCTCTCTACCGTGTCGGCAAAGAATTTCGATCCATAGGGCTTGAGACGAGTGACTTCACCTACGAGGGATGGCACCGAAAGTTGTGGAATCTCCAGCTTAACCTCCGAGGACTTCATCAGATCGTGAATGCCACCACGGCCCTTGGAGCGAGCGAGATTTTAGAGCAGCTCGGATATCCTGTTTCGACGAGTGCCATGGTGGAGGGACTCCAGTCCGTGGAGTGGCCCGGGCGATTCGAACTGATCGCTTCGTCCCCCCGGGTCATCCTCGACGGAGCGCATAATCCTGCTGGAGCCATTGCTCTTCGGGAATCTCTTAAAGAAGAGTTCCCATACAGACGCCTCATCCTTCTCATCGGGATTTTGAAAGATAAGGATTTCAGAACCATTCTTCGAACCCTCAGCCCTTTGGCGGATCATGTCATTCTTTCAAAACCCCATCTTGATCGGGCAGCCCCTGTGTCCTTGCTTGAGAAAGCACTGAAGGAAAATGGGAAGACAGTTGAGGCGATCGAGGATCTTGAGGAAGCGATCAAACGGGGTCTCTCTCTTACGGGGAAAGAAGATCTTCTCTGCATCACGGGATCCTTGTACATGGTGGGTGAAGCGAAAGCCTACTTTCATCCTCAGAGGGTATGATGAAGTTTTGTGGGTTGCTCCTGGCGGGCTCGTGCCCCGCAAGTTCCGCACTTGAGGGCCTGCCCTTAAAGGCAGGTCCCTGCCCGCCGGCCCCGGTCCCGACCGAGGGCGGGGCAGGCAGGAAGGGGCACAACATCATAAGGAAACAACCTTACCCGGAAGCCCCGCCCTTTTGGGCGTGGAGCTTCACTCTTTTCCTCATGTGCGTTGCCCTGCTCTTCCCTCGCACTGTTGATGCCAAGATCGGAGAATTGGAGGTATCGAAGGGCGAGGGGCCTATTCAGGTCGAAGCCGACGAACTCGCCTATGAGCGAGAGCAACAGGTCTACGAGGCCCATGGGAATGTGGAGGTGGTTCGGGGAGACATCACCCTCAAGGCGGACCATGCTCGAGTCAACAATGTGACCAAGGACGTGACCGCTTGGGGGAACGTCGTCCTGACCGAGGGAGAGGATGTCCTGGAGTGCGAGCGGCTGGAATTGAATATGGATACCCGGCTCGGAAGGATTTCCAAGGCCAGGTTCTTCCTGAAAGAGCAGAATTTTCGTGTCGTGGGCGAGGACGTGGAGAAACTGGGAGAGAACCGATACCGGGTTCGGAATGGATCGTTTACGACGTGTGACGCAAAACGTCCGCCGTGGAAATTCAAGGTCAAAGAAATGGAAGTGACCGTCGAAGGCTATGGGATCGTGAAAGAACCCGTCTTCTACATTGCCGATATTCCTCTCCTCTACCTACCCAAAGCTTACTTTCCCGTGAAAAGGGAGAGACAATCAGGATTTCTTACCCCAACGGCCGGTTATTCGAACAAACACGGTTTGGAGGTGGAGACGGCCTTCTACTGGGCCATCAGCAAAGACATGGATGCGACCTTTTATGAGAGCTACCTGGGGGACAGGGGTTTCAAAGAAGGTCTTGAGTATCGATATGCCCTCACGAGGGAGACGAAAGGCGAATCCAAATTCTATTTCATTAACGATCAGGACTACAATGACCAACGCTATGCCTTTTTTGTGAAACATGAACAGACGCTTCCTTACGAAACCTACCTGAAAGCTGACCTCAATTATACGAGCGACATCCAATATCCGCGCGATTTTGACGATGACCTTCCCACGACGACCCGGATTGACTCCAGGAGCCTGAGACAATTGAGGTCAGTCCTCTTTGGAGGGAAGAACTGGGACCAATTTAGCCTCTTAGCGGAAGGCATGTTCTTTGAGAGCCTGACCAACGAGGACAATGATGCGACGGTTCAAAAGCTCCCCCAGATCGGTTTTTCCGCACACCCTCAGTCCGTCTTCGGTACTCCCCTATTTTTTGACATGAATGCTTCCTACGCGAACTTCACGCGCCGGGAAGGGATCGAAGCCCATCGTTGGGATTTCTTCCCTCAACTCTCTTACCCCACGCGATTGTTCGATGTCTTCAAGATCCAGCCCAGCGCAGGCTTTCGAGAAACACTCTATCTTCCCTATAATGACCCTACGGGCCAACTCAACGAATGGAAATCGAGGGAGCTCTTTACTGCAGGTCTGGATACGGGTGTCGAGTTTTTCCGTGTTTACGAGGCCGGAGAACTCTTGAAGCTCTCGCAGCTCTATAACATGGCCAAGTGGATGCATACATTTGAACCATCGGTGAGTTACAATTACAACCCTCAGGTGGATCAGGGCGAAAACCCATTCTTTGATACCGTGGACCAGATTCCTGGTAGAAATGAAATCACTTATGGGTTTACGTCGCGTCTGATTGGGAAACCGGAGAGAGAGAGGGTCAATACAGGCCCCCACGAGTTTGGCAAATTGAAGATTTACCAGAGTTACAGCGTGGGAGATCCCTATAAAATAGACACGGGGAAGGAGAATGACTTCTCGAATATCAAAGGAGAATTGTGGTGGCGTTTCGGCCCTTGGGTCACAACCCATGCCGATACGGAATGGAGCCCCTATACAGGCGACTTCTACCGATTGAATGGAACTCTGGTTGTGAGAGACCGGCGAAAGGACGCCGTCCTGATCGAATACCGGAACACAAAAGATCAGGTCGATGGGCTGAACGTCTATGGAAGAATTAAGGTGATTGACGCTCTTTCTTTCTACGGAGCCTTCCGGTACAACCTTTTGGACAACTCGTGGATAGAGAGGATCTATGGGTTAGAATATCAGGCTCAGTGCTGGTCAATAGGGTTCATCCTCGATGACATCGCCGCTACACCAGACGGGACTCAGCAGTCAGAACTCAGGTACCGAGTCTATTTCAGTCTTCTGGGCCTCGGTTCTCTTGGCCATAGGCCTTCGTGGGCGGATTTGTAGCACGTGTGAGGGGTTGGGGCATTTTTCTGCTGTAGGGGTTTCTTTTCGCTTTGAGCGGCATATGCTAATGTAAGTAGTAACGTTGGGTCGTTAGTAGGCGGGGGAGAGAGTGATGAAAGGTGTGATTTTGGCGGGAGGATTGGGAACCAGGCTTTATCCGTTAACCAAGGTGACCAACAAGCATCTTCTTCCCGTGTACGATAAGCCGATGATCTACTACCCCATCCAGACGCTCATCAATGCCGGGATTGACGATATCCTCATTGTCACAGGCGGGAATAATGCTGGAGATTTTCTTAGACTCTTGGGAAACGGGAAGGAGTTTGGTCTCAAACACATTAACTACACGTACCAAGAGGGGGAAGGGGGCATTGCAGATGCCCTAAGGCTTGCCGAGTTCTTCGCGGGAGGCGAAAAGATTTGTGTGGTGCTCGGGGATAACCTCATTGAAAAGAACATCCGCAAGGCGGCGAAGTCCTTTCAAAATCAAACAGAGGGAGCCAAGATTCTACTCAAGGAAGTCCCTGACCCGCAGCGGTTTGGGGTTCCTGAGCTGGTGGGAGAGCGGGTCGTCCGTATTGAAGAGAAGCCGAAAGTGCCAAAATCAAAGTATGCGGTGATCGGGATCTACTTTTATGATCCCCAGGTGTTTGAGTTCATCAGAACCTTAAAGCCCTCTGATCGGGGGGAACTGGAGATCACCGACGTCAATAACTGGTATATTGAACGAAACGTGATGACCTGGGACGTTTTGGAGGGATGGTGGACAGATGCAGGGACACTCGATTCCCTGATTCGTGCGAGCAATCTCGTCCGCCAGTCAGGCGCCAATCAAGCTTGAGGGAGAAATCCTGAATCCGAGGAGAAACAGGAGAAGAGAATGATTCACGGGGTAAAAACAAAAGCATTGCGTGTCATTCCGGATGAACGGGGAAGGCTGATGGAGATCCTCCGGGCGGACGATGAGCTCTTCGTGAAGTTTGGACAGGTGTACGTCACCACGACCTACCCCCAAGTGGTCAAGGCCTGGCATTACCATAAGGCCCAGACCGATCACATTGCAGTGGTCCAGGGGATGATCAAATTTGTCTTGTACGATTCACGCGAGGACTCTCCCACCCGAGGCGAGACCAATGAATTTTTCATTGGAGTTCACAACCCCCTACTCATCCAGGTGCCGAAGGGGATCTATCACGGGTGGAAGTGCATCAGCGAGGAAGAAGCGATCGTGATCAACATCCCCACAGAGGTCTATGCCTATCCATCCCCCGATGAATATCGGCTTCCTCCTCATGGCAGGGACATCCCCTACGACTGGTCGAGAAAGGATAGTTGAGTGTTGGAAAAAGAAATGAAAATCCTGGTGACTGGAGGTTGCGGATTCATTGGAAGTAACTTCGTCCGTTACCTTCTAAAGACCCACCCGGATTACACCGTGATCAATGTCGACAAACTCACGTATGCCGGAAATCTGGAGAACCTTTCCGGCCTCTCCAACGCGCCTCGTTATCATTTCATCCGAGCCGACATCACCGATGCCCCTCAGATGGAGGAACTGATCGCCAAAGGGGTCAATGCCATTGTCAATTTTGCTGCGGAGTCCCACGTGGACCGGTCGATTGAAGATCCCCAAGCCTTCGTGAAGACGAATGTCTTTGGAACCTTTGTTCTTCTGGAAGCAGTGCGGAAGGTTTTTCCAAAGCAGAGGATCCGTTTTCTCCATATCTCCACCGATGAAGTCTATGGGTCACTGGGCGAGTCTGGGGCATTCACCGAGGAGACCCCCCTTGCGCCGAACAGCCCTTATTCCGCAAGCAAGGCAGCCGCAGACCTTATGATCAGAGCCTACTGCAACACCTATGGTCTTGCGGGGCTTGTCACCCGGTGCTCGAACAACTATGGGCCGTATCAATTTCCTGAGAAGTTGATTCCTCTCATGATCTCCAATGCCGTGGAGGATAAGGAGGTTCCAGTTTACGGCGATGGACTGAATGTGCGTGACTGGATCTATGTAGAGGATCACTGTCGGGCACTGGATCAGGTGCTTCACCAGGGTCAAGAAGGGGAGGTCTACAATGTCGGGGGGAGAAGCGAACAAACCAACCTCTCTGTCGTGCAGTCGATTCTGGACCATCTGGAGAAACCCCACTCCCTGATCCGTTTCGTGAAGGATCGCCCGGGTCATGACCGGCGGTATGCCATCGATTTTTCCAAGATCGAACGAGATCTGAAGTGGAGACCCCAAGTCACCTTTGAAGAGGGCATTCGGTTAACGGTTGAGTGGTATCAGGAACACAGACCTTGGTGGCGGAAAATCAAAACAGGGGAGTACATGAATTATTACAAGCGCATGTATGAGAATCGCTGATGAGTCGGATATTAGTCCTTGGAGCCCATGGCATGCTCGGAAGAGATTTGACGGAGGTTCTCCGGTCTTCCTCCCAGGGAGAGGTTGTTCCATGGGACCTGGGGGAGATCGACATCGGGGAGGAGAAGAAGACTGTCGAGAAAATTGGCGAACTCAGACCCGACGTGATCATCAACGCCGCAGCCTTCACCCGGGTCGATGAGTGTGAGTCCCAGACGGAGCAAGCGTTTGCGGTGAATGCCGAGGGGATGAAACATGTCGCTTTGGCTGCGTTGAGGTGCCAGGCGAAAGTCGTCTATTTGAGCACAGACTACATCTTCGACGGAAAGAAGAAAGAGCCTTATCTTGAAGGCGACCCTCCCCATCCTCTGAATGCCTATGGTTGCTCCAAATGGAAGGGAGAGGAGTATGTGCGGGTTCTCCTGAAGCGTTGGCTGATTGTCCGAACCCAGTGGCTCTACGGGAAACATGGCAATAACTTTGTTACCAGCATTCTGGGTCAGGCGAGAGAGAGGGATGAATTGAGGATTGTGGACGACCAGGTTGGGTCACCGACCTACAGCGTTGATCTCTCGAAGATCCTCGCCACACTGATTCAGAAGGAGGCCGAAGGAGTTTTTCATGTCACGAACAGCGGCACCTGTAGCTGGTATGAGTTCGGTAAGGCCATTCTGCAGTTATCAGGGCTCGGTGGGATCAGGGTGACCTCCATCTCTTCACAAGAGCTAAAGAGGCCCGCGACTCGGCCTCCTTACTCGGTTCTTGGCTGTCAGAAGTTGACGGCGACGATCGGACTGACGCCACGACCTTGGATCGAGGCCCTGAGAGACTGTCTTGAATCACTGAAACAATAACAGACCCTCGTTCTATTGTTTTAGCTGGCGCTCGGATTTCTTTTATTTGTGTACTTTGATTGTGCTAAATGAGGGACAGCCAAGCACCAACAGGCTGTTGGGAAAGTTTTCTCTTACAGGTTGCTCAAAAAGGGCGAGATGCAAGGCTCTCGAAGTCCTGAGGAGTGAGATGTACTCGGCGGTACTTCGCAACGACAAAGGATGAGGGGAACGCGGCAGATGGCCTTTTTTCAGCAACCTGGTAGAGTGAAACGGTGAAAGGCGGAGGACATGAATATCTGTGTGATCGGAACAGGTTACGTGGGATTGGTGACAGGAGCCGGTTTGGCCGAGTTCGGGATGACCCTCACCTGTGTGGATAACGACCCACAGAAGATCGATGTCTTAAAGCAGGGAAAGTCTCCGATCTACGAACCGGGGCTGGAAGACCTCATCCAAAAAAATGTGAAAGAAGGAAGACTCCGCTTCACGACCCACATCAAAGAGGGAGTCACGTCGAGTCTGGTCATCTTCATTGCCGTGGGGACACCCCCCAGGGAAGATGGGTCAGCCGATCTCTCGGCAGTAGAGCACGTGGCTAAGGAAATTGCGGAGTATATGGACGGATACAAGGTGGTGGTCGTGAAGTCTACTGTCCCGGTGGGAACGTGCCGAAAGATAAAAGCCTTGATCCAAAATCACCAGACGCGACCCATTCCTTTCGACATCGTTTCTAACCCCGAATTTCTGCGAGAAGGGTCAGCCATCGAAGATTTGATGCGGCCGGATCGAGTGACCCTTGGAGCTGAGAGCGAACAGGCCGTGGCGATCATGAAGGAAATTTACAGCGCCCTCTATCTTATCGAGACTCCTTTCGTCATCACAACCTTGGAGAGCGCGGAGATGATCAAGTATGCGGCGAACGCCTTTCTGGCCACCAAGGTCACCTTTATCAATGAGATTGCGAATCTGTGCGAAGTTGCGGGGGCAGACGTCCACGATGTGGCCAAAGGAATGGGCTTGGACGGGCGAATCGGAAAGAAATTCCTTCACCCCGGCCCCGGATACGGCGGTTCTTGTTTCCCCAAGGATACGCGAGCGCTCTTACGGATGGCCCATGACCGGGGATACGCGTTTAAAGTTCTCAACTCCGTCGTCGAGGTGAACGAAGGCCAGAAACAGCGGATGGTGGATAAGATACGGGAGAAGGTGGGTCATCTGCGGGGGAAAACCATCGGGGTGCTAGGACTCTCTTTCAAACCCAACACGAGCGATGTCCGAGAATCTTGTTCAATTGCCATCATTCAAGGCCTGCTGACAGAAGGTGCCAAGGTGAAGGCTTTTGATCCGGCCGCGATGGAAGAGGCCCGGGTTGTGTTGCCAAAGTTGGAGCTGGGGTCCGACCCCTATGATGTTGCCAAGGGAAGCGATGCCATCGTTTTGGTGACGGAGTGGAATCAATTCCGCCGTCTGGACCTCGAACGGATCAAGCGTCTCCTCAACCGTCCAATCTTCATCGATCTCCGAAACGTCTATGAGCCGGAACACATGAAACGGTTGGGATTTGACTACACCTGTGTGGGAAGGGCGAGGATTGAAACGGACTCAGGATGAGAGAGATTGGATCTTTGTTGGCGATGCCCATTTTACAGGAAGACATCCGGACGAGATGGATTCGTTTCTCGCATTTCTTGAAACGGAAAAAGACCGGATGGCCCACCTGGTGATTCTCGGCGATCTTTTTGAATTCTTGTTTGGCTTCAAGAAAACCTCTCAGGAAACTCCATCCCCGTTTGTTTTTAGCGAGTATCTCCCCGTCTTGAAACAGCTACAGCGTCTCTCCGAACGGGGTGTCTGCATGACCTATATGGAGGGCAATCACGACTTCAGGCTGAAATCCTTTTTTCAGGAACACTTTGGGATGGAGGTAGAGGTTCATCCCCGGGAAGCAGATAAGAGGTTAGGAGGCAAGAGGGTCTATCTAGCTCATGGTGATCTGTCGAACCCGAAGCAGTGGAAATATCGGGCCCTGAGACGAATTCTCAAGAATCCGATCACCTACGGTCTCATGGACCTGGTGGATCCGTCCTTCACTCGCCGCGTGGCCGAGAAATTGAATGGCATGAGTTACCAGATGGTCCATCGGGGCTTTCCTTCCAATCCTTCTCCTGCCTTCAGGGCATTTGCTCACCAGAAATTCCTTGAAGGTTTTGATGTTGTCATCCTGGGTCACTCGCATGTTCCTGAAGAGGTCGAGGAATGGGTGAACGGAAGGAGATGTCTTTACTTTAATGTGGGAGATTGGAGGATGGAGGGTTCTTTCTTGAGATATACTCCTCCCGATGTGTTTCGACTTCTGAGATTTGAAAAGAACAGTTAAGTCTGCTCGTTAAAGAAATCGGAAGAACTGGAGAGAATGGAAAATCACAAAAACCTCATGGCACATCAGGCGGTATTTCTTGACCGAGATGGGACGGTGAACGAGGAGGTTGGATATGTCAACCACATCGACAGGGTGATCCTCCTCCCTCGCGCCGCCCAGGCGATCCGTCTGTTAAATGAACACGGATTTAGGACCGTGGTGATGACAAACCAATCGGGTGTGGCCAGAGGGTACTTCTCGGAGGCCTTAGTCAATGAAATACACCAGAGAATTCAGGATTCGTTGAGAGAAGAGGGGGCCACCCTCGATGGAATCTATTATTGTCCCCACCATCCTGACTTTGGGAATCCTCCCTACCGCCAGAAGTGCCGGTGCCGAAAGCCAGAAACCGGCATGGTTGAAGAGGCGGTGAAGCGGTTCCAAATTGATTGTTCAAGAAGCTACATGGTAGGAGATCGGGGACTCGATATTGAATTTGCCCACAAGATTGGAGCCAAGGGAATTCTGGTTTTAACGGGTTACGGGAAAGGGGAATGGGAACATTTCGGCAAAGGATGGAAGGAACAGCCAGACCATGTGGCGCAAGACCTTTATGACGCGGTCCAGTGGATTCTTTTTCAAGAGTGAAGCTCCACGCCCTAAAGGGCGTGGCTTCCCGGTAAGGTAATTTCCTTTTATAGTGTGCCCCTTGACCCCACCCTTCCCGCCAAGGCGGGGCGGGGCACTTGCCGGCCACCTCTGGGGCATTTAGAGAGGTGAACCCCCGAGGGAAAGAAGAGAGCAGAAAAGGAGTGTGAGATGCCGATCAGCAAAGAACTCTTAGACATTCTGGCGTGTCCGAAGTGTAAGGGCGATATCTATCTGAACAAAGCAGGGGATGGATTGATTTGCAAAGCTTGCCATCTCCTTTACCAGATCAAGGATGACATTCCAGTGATGCTGATCGACGAAGCCCTCTCTTACCAGGGAGAAGAGTGAGAGTCAGCTTTCCGACTTTTGTTGCGTTTTTGGCTTTGAACCTGGAGCGGATAGAGATTTTTCATGAGGCGTGCGATAATAAACTCAAGACGCATCCCTGACAGGATGACAGATTTTCGTTTTGAAGGAAAAAAGGTTTTGAAGACGCTCCCCCAAAGAATCAATAGGACCTTTCCCCAAAAAAGAGAGACCTCTCGCAGCTCACTGGTTGACAGGCATACGTACCTTCAGGTGGGGGACAGAGTAATCCATAGAGGCTACAAGACCTGGGGCTGTGGCATCGTGATAGAAGCCTGGACCTCAGAGGTCCCCGGTGGGCTCTGTTTTGCTCGAATCCAGTTTCAAGATGGAAAGATGAGGGTGTTTGACAATAATTACGACAGTTCCTGCTGTTGCTATTACAGCGGAATCACCCTCCTCACCCGCGTCGAATTATGAGACCCGTTACAACACAGCCCCGATTTTGTTCAGTTTGC
>Ga0315289_10005884_pt1 | contig 18040 bp, 15 predicted proteins | sample YL17G11_40_MG_FD_203452 | JGI IMG/M metagenome (GOLD analysis project Ga0315289, IMG submission 203452) | Sediment microbial communities from Yellowstone Lake, YNP, Wyoming, USA - YL17G11_40 | ecosystem: Environmental > Aquatic > Freshwater > Lake > Sediment | place: USA: Wyoming | collected... | reverse complement strand
GGCCTCGGCTCCCATCTACACCCACAGCGGGACCCTCATCGCGATTCTGGGGATGAACATCTCGGCCCGGCAGGTGGCCCACGAGGAGCAGGTCCTCCTGAACCTGGCCCTGTTCTTCCTGGCCGTAGGAGTGGGGGTGGCCCTGTTCCTGTCCTGGTTCCTGGCTGCGGGCCTGACCGGCCCCCTGGAGCATCTCGTCCTCCAGACCGAGCGCATCGCCAGCGGAGATTTTTCAGGGAGCATCCCGGTCCAACGCAGGGACGAGCTGGGCGAGCTGGCCCGGGAATTCAACAGGATGATGGTTCAGGTCAAGGCCTCCCAGGATGAGATCAAAGCCTTCTCCCGAGATCTGGAGAAGCGCGTGGAGGAGAAGACCCAGGCCAACATCAAGCTCCAGGAGCAGCTGGCCCAGACCGCCAAGATGGCGGCCATCGGCCAGCTCTCGGCCGGGATCGCGCACGAGCTGCGCAACCCCCTGGGAGTCATCTCCAGCTCGGCCTATTTCCTCAAGGAGCACGCCCAGGGGCTTCCCCAGGATGTCCACAAACATCTCTCCATCATCGAGCGCAACATCGTGCGTTCGGAGAGCATCATCAAGGGCCTCCTGGATTTCTCCAAGTCCCCGGATTCCTTCTCCACGAAGGTGAACGGCAACGACCTTCTCAAAGAAGGCCTGTCCATGCTCGAGGAGGAGATCGCCGCCCGGCGGGTTCGCCTGATCCGGAGGTTCGGGGAGCTGCCCGAGATCTATGGGTCCGGCGAAGGCCTGCGCCAGGCTTTCTTTAACATCATGCTGAACGCCGTACAGGCCATGCCCCAAGGGGGAAGGCTGATGGTGAAAAGCCTGCGGACCCTGAACGACCAAGTCGCGGTCGAAATTCGCGACACCGGCCATGGCATTCCCGAAGAACACCTGGAATCGATCTTCAACCCCTTCTTCACGACGAAAGAGCCCGGAAAGGGCGTAGGCCTGGGGCTCTCCCTGGCTTATTCGATCATCGAGCAGCATAGCGGCCGGATCACGGTCAAAAGCCAAGTGGGCAAGGGGACCACTTTTCGCGTTGAGCTGCCGGTCGATCGTCGCAAGCTCGACCGAGAGAATCCCTGATTGGGTTTTATCGACGAAGGAAGGTCTTCATGCGGTTGCTGGTCGTAGATGACGAGAAAGACATGCTGGAGGTCCTGCGGGATATCCTAACCCAGGAGTCCCACGAGGTCACGACCGCTGTTAGCGGTGCGCAGGCTTTGGAGAGCTTCACCAAAGGACGCTACGATGTGGTCGTGACGGATTTGAAAATGCCCCGGATGGGCGGGATCGAGCTTTTGGAGGAGATCAAACGCCTCGATCCGGAGGTCATGGTCATCCTGCTCTCAGCCTACGGGACCGTGGAGACTGCGGTCGAGGCGGTGAAGAAAGGGGCCTTCGATTTTGTGACCAAGCCCCTCATTCCCAAGATCCTGCTGGCGGCTCTCGATCGGGTGCGCAAGTTCAGAGATCTGGAAAAATCCAAGGCTTACCTGGAGCGAAAGGTAGGGGAACGGTTTGAATTCGACCAGATCGTGGGCAGGTCCAAGGCCATGTTGGGAATATTTGCCCTGGTTAAACAGGTTGCCCCGGCGAATTCGACCGTGCTCATCGAGGGAGAGAGCGGCACCGGGAAAGAACTGGTCGCCAACTCCCTGCATCACCATAGCCTGCGCCGGGACAAGCCGATGATCAAGGTCAATTGCGCCGCCTTACCCGAGGCTCTGGCCGAGTCCGAGCTTTTCGGCCACGAGAAGGGGGCCTACACCGGTGCAGCGAACGAGAAACCCGGTTACTTTGAGGAGGCTGATGGAGGGTCGATCCTTCTGGATGAGATATCGGATCTTTCACCGACGATCCAGGCCAAGCTCCTCCGGGTCATCGACATTCAAGAGTTTAACCGGGTGGGAAGCGCCAAGGTCCGTAAGGTGGACGTGCGGGTGCTGGCGGCCACGAACCAGAACCTGAAGGAGCGCGTCAAGACCGGAAGGTTCAGAGAAGACCTTTTCTACCGGCTGAACGTGATCCGCATCGCGCTTCCCCCCCTGCGCGAGAGGGCGGAGGACATCCCGCTTTTGGCCGAGCATTTCCTGGCGCGTTATGCCCAGGAGACAAACAAGAAATTCAAGGGATTTTCCCGGGAGGCCCTTGAGCTCCTCCGCGAATATCCTTGGCCGGGCAATGTGCGGGAACTCAAGAACGCCGTGGAACGAGCCGTGGTGCTGTGCAAGGGCCAGACGGTTGAAGCGGACGACCTGCCGGTCTACGGGGCCCCGTCGGAAGAGGCGCAGGCCGAACGTTCCCTGGAGGGTCAGGAAAAAGAGCAGGTCGCTCGGGTCTTAAGAGAGACCCACTGGAACCTGTCCAAGGCCGCCGAGGTCCTGGGAATCAGCCGGGGAACACTGTACGCCAAAATAAGCCGTTACGGCCTCAAACGGGAGGAATGAAAGGTTCTTGATGAAAGGGCTCCCCAAAGCGGAGCCTTTTTTCATTTCGCGAATTCACGTTTTGGACACAGATTACCCCTTTGGGGTTGACTTTTATTTTCAAATGATGTATCATAAAATGCTTAGGTATTTGAACTTAGACTCTTAAGCACAAACCAAATGTCCGATATATGGCAAGGATGCCTCGAGCCCGTTGATTCCTACCGCTGGCGCATCCCCCAGACCTACCATGAGGGTATGCGCGTTCCGGGCCTCATTTACGCCAGCGAAAAGATGCTCTCCAGGCTGGCGGGTGACCAATCCCTGGAGCAGGTGGCCAACGTGGCGCACCTTCCCGGCATCCTGCGCTATTCCATGGCCATGCCGGATTTTCACTGGGGTTACGGGTTTCCCATCGGGGGCGTGGCCGCGATGGACATTAGAGATGGGGTCATCTCTCCCGGCGGGGTGGGCTACGACATCAACTGCGGGGTCCGGCTGATGCGCACGGACTTGGAACTGAAGGACATCCAGAGCCAGGTCCGCGAGCTTACGGACCGGCTGTTCGTGAACATCCCCTGCGGTGTGGGCTCGACCGGCAAGCTGAAGCTCTCACTCCAGGAGGAGCGGGAGGTCATGGTCAAAGGGTCTTCCTGGGTGATCTCCAAAGGCTACGGCTGGAAACAGGACGTGGAATTCACCGAAGCCCAAGGTGCTCTCCCCGGTGCTGATCCGGATGGCATAACCCCCCGGGCTTATGAGCGCGGCAAGAACCAGTTGGGCACGCTCGGGGCCGGGAACCACTTCCTTGAGATTCAGGTCGTGGAAGAGATCTTCGACCCCCAGGTTGCGAACGTCTTCGGACTTTTCCCGAATCAGATCGCGGTGATGATCCACACCGGCTCCCGGGGCTTCGGGTATCAGACCTGCGACGACTACCTGGACATCATCCTCAAGGCCGCCTCGCGCTACGGGATTCAGCTTCCCGACAGGCAGCTGGCCTGTGCGCCGCTGAGTTCCAAGGAAGGGAAGAATTACCTCGGGGCGATGGCGGCCTCGGCGAACTATGCCTGGGCCAACCGCCAGGTCATCATGCACTGGGTGAGGGAGAGCTTCGAGCAGGTGTTGAAGCGCAGCGCCGAAAACATGGGCATGCGGCTGGTTTACGACGTGGCGCACAACATCGCGAAGTTCGAGGAGCACATGGTGGATGGCAAAAAGGTCGGGGTCTGCGTCCACCGCAAAGGCGCTACCAGGGCTTTTCCCCCAGGTCATCCCGAGGTTCCGGAACTGTACCGCAGCGTAGGTCAGCCGGTCTTGATTCCCGGGGACATGGGCCGGAACTCCTTCGTCTTGGTCGGGACGCAGAAGGCAATGGAGGAGACCTTCGGTTCCACCTGCCACGGTGCGGGCCGCCTGATGTCCCGGGGGGCGGCTATCCGAGCAACCCAGGGCCGTTCGATCGCCCGGGAGCTGGCGGACAAGGGAATCATCGTGCGCTCGGTGGGGAGGAAGACCCTCCAGGAGGAGGTGCCTGAGGCCTACAAGGACGTCTCCGAGGTGGTCGAGGTGGTGCACAACGCCGGCCTCTCCCGCAAAGTCGCCAAGATGCGGCCTCTGGGAGTGGTCAAGGGGTAAGGATAACAGGGTTGATAAATTTGGGAATCCATACGGATGTGAGGTTGCGATGCGCAAGGGTTTGCTGATCGTCATTCTGCTTCTTGCTGGCCTTTCTTCGGTACGAGCCCAAGCTCCCATTAGGCTTTCCATTGCGGTCCTGGATTTGGAACCCAAGGGGATCGGCTTGGAAAAAGGGCTGGTGGATGTGATCAGCGAAAGGGTGCGCTACGAGTTCGGGGCATACAAGGAGTTGGAGGTGGTCTCCCGGGAGAAGATGGTGCAGACCGCTGCGGAGAAATCCCTCCCGCTCGCCAGCTGTGTGGATATCGCCTGCGCGGTTCAGATCGGGAAAGCTCTGGGCGTCAAAAAGCTGGTGCTCGGCTCCTTCTGCAAGCTGGGCCAGAAGTATCAGGTCTATCTCCGGGCAGTGGACATCGGAACCGAGAACGTAGAGTGCAATGCGATGAAGGAAGGAGTTTTCAAGGTCGAGAACATCTCGTCCCTCGTGCCTCCTGCCGTTCGCCAGGTCTCCGCCTGCCTTTTGGGGTCATCCAAACCCGCGCCGCCAGGGCCCACCCCGGAACCCCCTGTTGCCCCGACCAAACTTACTGCTACAGGCCGTCTGAGGGTTACGTCCAAGCCACCGGGCGCAAAGATCACGGTGGACGGAGTGGCTCAAGGTCCGACCCCTCGCCTGGTTGCCAAATTGGAAGTCGGCGAGCACCTGGTTATGGTGGCGAAGGAAGGATTTAAACCTTACTCTGAGAAGGTCCAGGTCAAGTCATCCGGCCAGGCCCTCGTGAACGTGAAGCTGGAGAAGTTGTTTCACGGCCGGCTCAAGGTCACCAGCCAGCCGGTGGGTGCGGAAGTGTTTCTCGACAACTTGTCCAGGGGAACGACCCCCCCGGCGGGCCTGGCATTCGACAGCCTGGAGGCGAAATCCTACAAGCTTCGGGTCACGGCCAAGGACTACGAGCCGTACGAAGCGGCGGTGACCCTCACTCCCAACGAGGCGAAGACCGTGGAGGCCGTGCTCGTTTCCCGGTCCATCTCGGTGAGTTCGACTCCGTCCGGGGCCAGCGTTCTGGTGAACGGCCAGACGAAAGGACAGACGCCCTGCCTGATCACCGGACTGGCTGCGGGAAAGTACCCGGTCAAAGTCGCCAAGGAAGGTTACGAGGATTTCGCAGCCGAAGTTGCGGTCGAGCTTGGGCAGATTGCTTCCCTTAATGCCGAGTTGATCCCCCTGCCCGAGGGGTTCGGCTACCTGGGGGTCAATGCCCAGGGTTTTAAGCAGTACCGGAACCTGAAAGACGGTTCCACCCTTATCGATATTCCGTCCGGGGAGTTCACCATGGGGGCGAACGACGGCGAAAGCGTGGAGAAGCCGGTCCGGCAAGTGACCCTGACCAAGTATTACATCAGCCAATACGAAGTGACCGTGGGCCAGTTCAAGCGATTCTGCGAGGCCATGGGCCGTCCGATGCCTGCCCAGCCGCCCTGGAGTCAGGGCGACAACTATCCGGTAGTCAGTGTGTCCTGGGAGGATGCGCTGGCCTATTGCGATTGGGCGGGCCTTCGCCTGCCCACCGAGGCCGAGTGGGAAAGGGCTGCAAGGGGAACCGAGGGACACCGGTATTCCTGGGGCAATGAATGGGACGCTTCCAAATGCAACAGCAAGGAGAAGGGCGACGGCTTCGACCATGCCGCTCCGGTGGGCAGTTTCCCCCAGGGGGTTTCACCCTGCGGAGCCTCCGACATGGCCGGCAATGTCTCGGAGGGGTGCCGGGACTGGTTTTTTGAGAATTATTACAAGGTTTCTATGCCCTTTAACCCCAAAGGGCCGTTGATGGGCAAGGAGCGCGTGGTCCGTGGCGGAGGCTGGGATTCCCTGGATAAGGCTTGTCGGGCCACTAACCGTGACAAAATCCGCCCGGAGGCAAAATCTGAGAGCTTCGGGTTCCGCGTGGCGAAGTAAACTGGTGCACAAAGCCGGCCTCTCCCGGAAGGTGGCCAAGATGAGGCCTGTGGGAGTAGTGAAGGGATAAAAGAGAAAGTGGGTGTGCACAAAACACCAATCTTTATGTTATTTCTGTGGTTGAACTTTCTTTGCGGTTCAACCTATGCGGGCAACCTGGGCTTCGGGGGAACAGTCAAAGGAGCAAAGCTGTATTCGATAGAACCACAAGATTGGTTCCCTCACTACGATGATGTTTTCTGGACGACGGCTAATCTACGTTATCAATTGGGTGAAGGCAGTGCCTTGTTGGACCAAGTGTTATTCAATGCTAATGTCGGTTACATAGACCGTGCCTTTAGAACCCGAGGCATGTCGTTTGGTTCAGAATTGGGCATTTCCTTGGGGAAAAAAGTAAATCCAGATAAAGTTTCTAATGCTGTTTATCTTGGGGTGCAGTTCAATTACTTCCGTCTTGCTCGCGAGGTGGATGGAATTCAGTATACGCCTACGGGCTATCAAACCATTACCCTGAAAAGCCACGGCTCTGGCTGGTCGAAAAATCTTGTTATCGGGCTCGATAATCGTCCCTCGAGATCTTTTGGATTGGATTTTGCGGTGGAGTTTTTAGGATCAGGAGATGTTCCTATGAAGCTGGAAGGCCGTCCTGGGGGTGTGGATATTGGCAACGCAGAGCAGAGCATAGCTATGCATGGAATAGCCTTTCGAGCAGGATTTATTTATTACTTCTCGCGTGCTTCTGAGGACACGATTTGGACTCGTCCTTTGAAATAGGGAGTCAAGCCCGTGCTTTGTTTATTCCCGACGAACAGTCATTCCTTGTGAAAAAGGGAACACCCACTATATATAGTGGTCGGGATACAAAGAAGGGGTGGGGATGGCGTGAAGTAGTCGTGAAGTAGTCGTGAAGTAGTCGGAAACCCCTCTTGGATTTCGGAGCTTTTGCGGCCCTCTTCCTCTTGAGACCGAAGATCGTTAAACGGACGTAACGGAGCGTTGTCGGCCCTGGTTACAAGACAAACCCGAAGACACCACTATATATTGTGGTTGATGAGCATTCCTTAAAGTTATGAAACTGCAAGAAAAGGTTGATTCTTTGCCCGATTCGCCGGGTGTGTACTTGATGAAAAATCGGGCCGGTAAGCCGATTTACGTGGGCAAGGCTGAGAGCCTCAGGAATCGGGTGAGGTCTTACTTCCGGGACTCGGGCTCTTTGGATACCAAGACCGAGGTGATGGTTCGCAAGGTTCGCGATTTCGAATACATCGTGACCCGCTCCGAGGTGGAGGCCTTGATCCTGGAGCTGACGCTGATCAAGAAACACAGGCCGCGCTACAATGTCCGGCTGACGGATGACAAGAAGTTTCCGTACATCAAGGTCACGCTGGACGAGCCGTTTCCGCGGGTCTTTCCGACCCGCACCCTCACCCGCAAGGGGGCGAGGCTCTTCGGCCCGTACACAGATGCCAAGGCCATGCGCCAGGCCCTGAAGGCGGTGCGGCGCATCTTCCCGGTGCGCACCTGCCGCCCGGTCCTTCCGTCCCGGAGCATCACGCGTCCTTGTCTGGAATATCACATTGGACACTGCCAGGCGCCCTGCGTGGAGTACGTGACCAGCGAGGCGTACCGCAAGATGATCCATTCCGTGATGCACTTTCTCGAGGGCCGGACCAGCGAGGTCGTGAAGGCCCTGGAGGAGCGCATGAACGAGGCCGCCGAGGAACAGCTTTACGAGGAGGCCGGCCGGCTGCGGGACCAGTTGAAGGCCGTCCGTTTCATATCCGAAAAGCAGGCCATCGTGAGCGAGGCTTGGGAGGATATGGACATCATCGCCTTCGCCTCGCGGGCTGACACGGGCTGCGTCGTGGTCCTGTCTGTGCGCGAAGGCCGCTTGGTGGGCCGCCAGCACTTTTTCCTAACCGGAGTCCAGGATAAAAGCGAGGGCGAGGTCGTGGGCTCCTTCCTGGAGCAGCATTACGAGGCCGGGGTCACTCCACCCAAGGAGGTCATCCTTCAGTCTCTGCCCCAGGATCCGGCTATCTTCGAGAAATGGCTCTCCGATCAGAGCGGCCAAGCCGTGAAACTGACCTGTCCTAAAACGGGTGGCCGCTTGCGTGAGATTCACCTGGCAATGGAGAACGCCAAGGTGCTTCTGGAAGAACACCTGATGTCCATCGAGGGTCGAAGCAAGCGCTTGCCGGAGTCTGTGGTTGAACTGCAGAAGCATCTTCATCTTACCCAGCCTCCCCGGCGCATTGAGGCCTTTGACATCTCGCAGATCCAGGGCTCCGACCCGGTGGGTTCGATGGTCTATTTCTACGACGGTCAGCCTCGCAAAGGGGAATATCGGCGCTTCCGGATCAAGACCGTAGAGGGTCAGGACGACTATGCCATGATGCGCGAGGTGGTTACCCGGCGGTTACGCCGTTTGGTTGAGGACAAAGTAGACCTTCCGGATCTCATCCTGATCGACGGGGGAGTGGGGCAGCTTAACGCTGCCCTGGAGGCCTTGCGGGGGTTGGGCATCAAGGACCAGCCTGTTCTCGGGTTAGCCAAGCGTCTGGAGGAGGTCTATCGCCCCGGCGAGGGAGAGGTCCTATCCCTGCCCAAGGCCTCGGCTGGCTTGCGCCTCCTGCAACACCTTCGCGATGAGGCCCACCGCTTCGCTGTGGCCTATCACCGGCTCCTCCGAGGAAAGCGTATGCTGGTTTCCTCCCTGGACGGCATCAAAGGCCTGGGAAGCAAACGCCGGGCGGCCTTGTTGGAGAAGTTCGGAAACGTGGAAAGGATCAAACAGGCCGAGCTGGATGACCTGGCTTCTGTGCCGGGGATCAGCCCGGCCCTTGCGGAAAGGATTGCGGCATGCCTGAGCCCCTGAGGCTTTTCTACTCCGTCCTTTACACCGAGTGGGGCAATCTCTGGATCGGGGCCACGGACAAGGGCATCTGCTCGTTGCTTCTGGATCATGTGGACGAGCAGAAGATCCAGCGCGGCGTGGAGGGTGCGCTGGGCATCGTCCCGCACCGCGACGACGAACACCTGGAGGCGATTCGGGAGAAGCTGCGGGCTTATTTCCGCGGAGAAAAAGTGGCTTTCGACTTCCCCCTGGACCTGAAGGGAGTAAGCAGCTTCCAGAAGGCGGTCTGGGACCAGACCCGTCGGATCCCCTACGGGATGACGACGTCCTACCAGAAGCTAGCCACGGAACTGGGCAAGCCCCACCAGGCCCGGGCTGTGGGGCGGGCCCTGGGGGCCAATCCCATTCCCATCTTGATCCCCTGCCACCGGGTCGTTCATGAGAACGGCAACCTGGGGGGCTACACCGGGGGCCTGGAGTGGAAGAAGCGTCTCCTGGCTATCGAGCAAGGGGCGCTTAGGTTGAATTTCTGAGAAGGGGTTGGCTGAAGAGTTTCGGTTGGGAAGCGATTACCCTATCTCCTCGTCCTGCGATACCGAAGGACGGAATCGAAACGTGACCGAAACCCCAGCCGCGGAGCAATCATTGCGTAGCCTCGAACGTACGACTTAATGGCAGCTATCTTGGTTAAAAAATTGGTGGTCGGGCCCACCGAAGAGAACGCCTACCTCTTGGGCTGTCCCCAGACCCGCAAGGCCGTGTTCATCGATCCGGGAGGAGACGCCGCCCACCTCCTCAGGCTAGCTGAGAAGCTCAAGCTCGTGCCCATAGCGATCCTGCACACCCACGGGCACGCTGACCACATCGGCGGCGACAGCGACCTCAAGAGGGCGATGGGCTTGCCCATCCTGATCCATCCCGAGGATGCGGAGATGCTTGCTGATCCAGAGAGAAACCTTTCGGCCTATTTCTATGAGCCGCTTGTAGCGCCGCTGGCCGATGGGTTTTTAGGGGATGGCGATATCTACGACGTGGGGTCATTAAAGTTGGAAGTGGTTCACACACCGGGTCACACCAAGGGGGGAATCTCTTTCAAGGTGAACCAGTCGGTCTTTACCGGGGACACCCTGTTCGCGGGGTCCATCGGGAGGACGGATTTCCCCGGGGGCTCCGAGCGGGTGCTTCTCGAGTCCATCCGCAGACACCTTCTTTCTCTGCCGGACGAGACGACGATCTATCCTGGGCACGGCCCAGTGTCCACCATCGGCCGTGAACGACAACATAATCCTTTTCTTGAGGGACTGATATGAGCATGGAGCGCGCCGAGCCGGTCCACGAGCACCGATTCACTTTCCGCCGGGAATGGTTCTACGTGTTGATCCTGCTTCCCTGGATCCGGGACCTGGCCGAACTCGGCCGGACCGCCCCGGACCCCTATGAGATTCCGGTGAAGGTCATCCTTTCCGGCCTCATCGCTCTGGGCGTAGGCACGCTCATCCGCCAGACCCGGAAAATCGACTATTTGAACCATGAGGTGGAGCGTCTCTCCATCACCGACAGCCTGACCGGCCTGTACAACGTGGGCCACCTGCACGAGGAACTGCGCAAGGAGGTGGAGCGTTCCCGCCGCACGGGCCGTCCCCTGTCTTTGGTGTTTTTCGATGTAGACTGCCTGAAGGAGCTCAACGACGTTCACGGGCACCAGGCCGGAAGCCGGGTGCTGGAGGCCCTGGGAAGAGCTCTGCCCACGGTCATCCGCAAGAACGTGGACTCGGCCTACCGCTGGGGCGGTGACGAATTCGTGATCATGCTTCCCGAGGCCGAACACGACGGGGCCTACGGCGTGGCCGAGCGGCTGCGCAGCCTGGTGGCCGAAACGAAACTCGATGGCATCAAGGACTATGACGTCACCATCAGCCTGGGTGTGTCCGAGCTCCAGCCTGGCGAGGACCCCGCGGCCTTTCTGCAGCGGGTGGACATGGCGATGTACGAGTCCAAGCGGGGCGGCAAGAACCGCACGAGCAAAGGATAATTCTTGAAGATTCGCTTCTGCGGGGCGGCCCGCACCGTTACCGGCTCCATGCACCTTCTGGACACCGGAAGGGAGAAGGTCCTGATGGACTGCGGGATCTTCCAGGGTCCGCGGGAGGAGAGCGAGGAGAAAAATCGCCGGTTTCTGTTTAATCCCAAAGAGATCTCTACCACATTTCTCTCGCACGCCCACCTGGACCACAGCGGCAACCTCCCCAGCTTGGTCAAGCAGGGCTTCGAAGGCCCGATCATGGCCACCCGCGCCACCTGCGACCTCTGCCAGGTGATGCTCCGGGACTCGGCCCATATCCAGGAAGCAGACATCGTCTTCGTGAACAAGCGTCGCCGCCGGCAGGGTCTCCCCCTCAAGGAGCCGCTCTACACCCTGGAGGATGCGGAGCAGGCCATCTCCCGGTTCGTCCCGGTGGACTACGACCAGCCCGTCGAGGTGGCCGGCCTGCGGGCCACCTATCGCGATGCCGGGCACATCCTGGGCTCGGCCATGATCCTTCTCGAGGACGAAAGAGGCCGGGCCCTGGCCTTCAGCGGGGATCTGGGCCGTAAGGGCCTTCCCATCCTCCGCGATCCTTTCCTTCCGGAGGGAGCCGATACCCTCCTGCTGGAGAGCACCTATGGAAACAAGGTTCACGAGCCGATAGAGGAGACGGTGGCGAAGTTCGAGGCCGTGCTCCGGGCGGCCATCGAGAAGCGAGGTAAGATCGTAATCCCGGCCTTCGCCGTGGGACGGAGCCAGGAGATTGTGTACGAATTGCATCACCTGATCCGGGACGGCCGCATCCCCTCCATCCCGACCTACGTGGACAGCCCCCTGTCCCTGAACGCCACTGAGATTTTCAAACGCCACCCGGAGTGTTACGACGAGGAAACCAAACACCTTATCGACGAGCATGAGGACCCCCTTGGCTTCGCCCGCCTGCAGTATATCCGATCCGTGGAGGAGTCCAAGGCCCTGAACGAACAGGAAGGACCGATGATCATCATCTCGGCCTCCGGAATGTGCGAAGGGGGCCGCATCCTTCACCATCTGGCCAACACCATCGGAGACCCGAAGAATACCATCCTGATCGTAGGGTTCCAGGCCGAGGGCACCCTGGGCAAAAAATTGGTGGACCAGGAGACGCGGGTCAAAATCTACGGCGAGGAGTACCAGCGCCGGGCCCCGGTAGTTGTCCTGAACGGGTTCAGCGCCCACGCCGACCGGAACGACCTCTTAGGATTCGTCTCGGGGATGAAGCGGAAGCCCGGTCGGATCTTCGTGGTGCACGGGAACGAGGAGCAGTCCCAGGCCCTGGAGGAGGGGTTGGTTGAGCTTGGGGTCAAAGACGTGCGCCGGCCCCGGAGAGGGGAGGAGGCTTCCTGGTGACGAAATCAGGGATTAGGGATTAGGGGTTAGGGGTTAGGGAGAGAGCACACAGAGGGCGGCGGAAGAAAGGCGGAGGGCGGCGGAAGAAGGGCGGAGGGCGGCGGAAGAAGGGCGGAGGGCGGCGGAAGAAGGGCGGAGGGCGGCGGACGAAAGGCGGAGGGCGGCGGAAGAAGGGCGGAGGGCGGCGGACGAAAGGCGGAGGGCGGCGGAAGAAAGGCGGAGGGCGGCGGAAGAAGGGCGGAGGGCGGCGGAAGAAATATCGCCCTGGGCGGGTTTTAGACTTAAGTCTTTATAAGATAACACGTTAACCATGAGGTTAAGCTCTTAATGCCGTTCCACTGGAAAGGCAACGACTACGAGGACCCCAAGGCCGCGTTCCAGATAGAGGACGAGCTCTTGGAATCGGCGAGCCCCGAGGAGGTGAAGGAAATGGCCGAGGAGCGCAGGAAAGTGTTGGACGATCTGACCAACGACATCAACGAGAAGTGGCTGGAGGATGTGAACCTCTCGCTCCGGGTGGAGCAGGCCACGAAGGAGGAGGAGACCTGCCTCCAGAACGTGGAGGCCCTGAGGAAGGAGGATGCCGAGCTTCGCGAGGGCCTGGAGAAGGCCAAGGCGGACGGGGAAAGGATGGAAGTACAGCTCCAGTCCCACCAGAAGCAGGACGAGGAACTGGCCCGGGGGATCGAGCAGAAGCAAAAGAAGTTCGCCGACCTTGAGAAGAACCTGGCCAAGCTCAAGACCGAGGAGGAGTCGCTCTACGAGACGCTGGAGAAGAAGCGTCAGGATATGGAGGGGTTCGAGCAGGAGGCCGAGGAAGAGAAAGCCAAGCTATCCGAGGCGATCGACGCCCAGGAGTCGGAGCGCAAGCAGCTTTCCAGGAACCAGGAGGCCCTGCTCAAAGAAGTGGCCTCGACCACGGAGCGCTTAGACAAACTTCGCGAGGAAGAAGACTCCCGCCGTGCGGTCCTTGAGAAGCTTGCTGCCGAAGAATCCGGGCTCGAGGCGGCTCTGAGCTCCATGAGCTCCGAGAAGGAGAGCCTCCAGGCTGAACTGGACAAGCTCAAGCCCGAGCGGGCCGAGTTGGAATCCCGGGTCGGGTCCTTGACCGCTGATCAGGACCGGCTCTCAAAGGAGAACGCTGAACTGGTCTCTTCCCATGAGCAGCATAAAAAAGAGATCCAGAAGGCTCAGGAACAGGGTGAGGCCGCCCGCCAGCGCCTGGAGAAAGACATCGCCGAGAAAGAGGAGGAGGCCGCGAAGCTCTCCAGCATCCTGGAGGAGAGGGGCAAGGAGGTCCACGCCCTGGAGGAGAGCATGGCCAGGGTCTGGGCCGAGGAGCAGGAGGCCAGCATGGCTCTCTCGCACCGGAAAGAAGAGCTGTCCGGGCTCGAGGGCGACCTGGAACGCCTGGGCGTGGATCAGAAGAAGCTTCAAGGTGAGAACGAGAAGCTCGCCCGGGAGGGTAAGGAGGCCGAAGTGTCCCTCGCCGGACTCCGGGCCAAGCTGGACGAGGCTTTTAAGGACCTGGAGAAGACGCTCCAGGAGAGGGAGAAGATCCAGAAGTACCTGACCGAGGAGAACGAGAAGAGGGACAAGGTCAAGGGCCAGATCACCGAGCTGGAGCAGGACAAAGTGGAGCTGGGCAAGGTGATCAAGGGAGAAGAGGAGAAACGGAAGGCGGCCGAGGAGGGGGCCCGGATCAGGGAGGAGGAGCTGGCCCAGCTCGTGGAGAACGCCCAGATAAAGAGAACCGAGGAGGAGGAGCTCCTGAACCGCCTGTCCGAGCGAAGGAGCCAGCTAACCCTCCTCACGGCCGAGATCAAGGGAGCGCGGGAGGAGTCCAAGCAGGCCCAAAAGGAACTGTCCGGGCTCAACGACGAGGAAGCCAAGACCCGGGAGAAGGTCAAGGGCCTCAAGGCCCAGGCCGGGGACCTGGAGAAAAGGGTGGCCGACCTCGGCCGGGAGCAGGAGAGGCTGGATAAAATCCTGGCCGACATCTCCGGCCGGGAGAAGGACCGCGAGGTCCTGAACCGGGACGTGAAGGAGCTGGAGAAGAACCGGGCCCGGTTGGTGGACGAGGAGAAAGGCGCGGGTGCGAGGCTGGCCGATCTGCAGAAGAAGGTCTCGGGCCTGAGCACCGAGGAGTCCCGGTTCAAGGGCAGGGTCGAGGAGCTCCAGGCCCGGGCCGGGGACCTGGAGAAGGTCACCGGGAGCCTGGAGGCGGAGAGGAAGAAGCTGGAGCAGCTCACCTCCGAGGTTTCGGAGAAGGGCAGGGAGCGCGAGTCCGTGAAGGCGGCGCTCTCCGATCTGCAGAAGAGCCGCGCCAAGGCCGAGGAGGAGGGAAAAGCGGCCTCCGCCCGGCTCGCCGAGGTCCAGAGGCAAGCCAATGAACTGGAGGCGAAGGTGAAGGATAAGGAGCGTTCCCGGGACGGGCTGGCCAAGGCCGTGGCCGACCTGGAGGCCAGGTCCGCGGAGCTGGACCGGGCCACGAAGCAGAAGGCGGAGTCGGTGCACGGTCTGGAGAAGAAGGCCGCGGACCTGAGCCAGGCCGTGGACCAGAAGGAGCGCGCCCTCAAGACCCTGGATTCGGCCTATGCCGAGAACCAGAAGCGCTCCGAGGAGGCCGGGAAGGCGGCCAAGGCGCGGAGGGACGAGCTCACCGAGATCGAGGAGCATGTCCGCGCCCTGTCCACGGATTTTGCCCAGAAGGAGAAGGCGGTCCGCTCCCTGCAGGATGAGCTGGAAAGCTCCAAGGGGAGCCTGGCTCAGATCCAGGCCGCGTCCCAGACCGAGAAGAAGGCTTTGGACGAGGCGGTGCGGTCCAAGGCCAAGGTCCTGGAGGAGCGCGATCTGGTGTTTAAGGAGCTGGAGTCCAAGCGCCGGGAGACGAAGGAAGTGGAGAACGGGATCTCGGCCCTGAACCAGCAGCTGGAGTTTCTGAAGAAGGAGAAGGAGAGCCAGATGCGCGAGCGCGAGGCGGTGGCAGCGGCCAGGCCGGCGCCGGTTCCCGTAGTGGAGAAAAAGGCCGCGCCGGTCCCCCCGGCCCCGCTTCCGCCCAAAGTTGAAGCGAAGCCCCCGGCCCCCCCGGCTCCCGCGCCACCTTCCAAGCCCGAAGTCAAGCCCCCAGCCCCCCCGGCCCCCATGCCCGTGCCGCCGAAGGTGGAGGTCAAGCCGGCACCGGCTCCTGCACCCAAGCCAGCCGTGGCCCCGGCCCCCCCGGCCCCCAAGCCGGCGGTGACCCCGGCTCCCGCGGCGGCCAAGCCCGCGGTTCCTGCACCCAAGCCAGCGGCAGCCCCTGTGCCGACGCCGAAACCCCCGGCCCCAGTCGTTCCGGCTCCCGCCGGAGCCAAGCCGGCCCCGGCCCCCCCGGCCTCCCCGCCCGCCAAGCCGCCGGTGCCCCCCGGCCCCCCGATCCCGCCCGGGGCCGTGCCCCCCAAGAAGAGGGAGCACAAGATATCCTTCGGATGAGAAGGAAATACGAATGCCCTGAGGCTTAGGTTTTGGAATCCGGAATGGAAATCCAAAATCCAAAATCGAAAATCGAAAATCTCGTCCGCCGCTTCCTGGACTACGTGGTCTCCGAGGAGGGGCACTCCCGCAACACCCTGGACGCCTATGGCCGCGACCTCAAACGGTACGCGGCCTTTCTGTCGGAGCAGGGCATCGCCGGCCCGGAGGAGGTCCGCTCCCAGAAGGTGGTGGAGTTCCTGGGCGTTTTGAAGGCCCTGGGCCTGGAGGGGACGACCCTGGCCAGGACCCTTTCCGCGATCAAGCGCTTTCACCAGTATCTGGTCCTGGAGGACCTGGCCAAAGTGGACCCCACGGCCAACCTGTCCTCGCCCAAGACCTCGCGCAAGCTCCCCGACGTGCTGACCATCCCGGAGACCGAGGCCCTGCTCGCCCAGCCCTCCGCGCAGACGCCTCTCGGGATCAGGGACCGGGCTATCCTCGAGATGCTCTACGCCACGGGCATGCGGGTCACGGAGCTCTGCACTCTGCGGCTCTCCGACCTGTTCTTCGAGCAGGGCTTCATCCGCTGCTTCGGAAAGGGGAGAAAGGAACGTCTCGTGCCGGTGGGGAAGAAGGCGATGCGGGCCACGCGGGAATACCTGGAAGGGACCCGGGGCGCGCTCTCCAAGAAGGCCCTGGGGGAGACGGTGTTCATCACCAGCCGGGGCCGGGGCCTCTCCCGCAAGACGGTGTGGAAGATGCTCAAGGACTACACCCGGCGGGCGGGCATCCGGAAGTCCGTGCACCCGCACACCCTCAGGCACACCTTCGCCACCCACCTCTTGGAGAACGGGGCCGACCTCCGGGCGGTGCAGGAGATGCTCGGGCACGTGGACATCTCCACGACCGAGATCTACACGCACCTGGACCAGGAGTACCTGCGCGAGGTGGTCAAGTCGTTCCACCCCCGGGGATGACCCCCCGGCCCCTTTTTGTAGAGACATGCCATGGCATGTCTCTAACCGCCGCACCCTAAAGGAGGTGACACCCATGGCCATTGAAACGAAGATCGAAGGGAAGAAGCTCATCATCACCTGCGACCTGGAGAAGCCCACGCCGAGCGCATCCGGGAAGACGCTGGTCGTCGTCAGCACCCGAGGCAACATGAGGACCTCCTGCATGGTCGAAGGGAAACCCTTAACCGTCGGGCTGAACGCCTATATCCCCAAATAGAGGAGGCCGGGGGCGTCCGGGCTTGACAGTGGAGAGGGCGATGTGTTAGTATTCTGAGGTCAGTCGCACCATGGAAACACGGTTTTGATGGCCCTGGAGGGAAACGTGGTTCTGATGGAGACGGTTAAGTTTTTTAGAATGACGCCCCGAACATCCGAGGGCGGGTCGGACGAAGCGCCCCTGAGACGGGGCGGGGGGAAGAACAACGCCCCCTTCGCTTTGCTACAACAGCCTGCCCTGGACTTGTTTCAGGGTCGTTTGCTTTTGCCCGCCCTCGCGCTGAGGGAGGGATTATGATTTTAATATTCTGCTTTGCCTATATAGTATTCAGATTATATCTTTATTACAAATTGCGAAAGTATAATGATGATAATTGGGCGAGATTGGGGCTTAGTAGAAAATGGAGAATAATATTCGACCTCCTCATTTTTGTATTTGGTTTGGTTTACATCTATGTTTATATCCACTCAAAATGAACTTATCGAGGGCCTTTTCTTGCGGAGCCCCGCTAAGGCGGGATCTTCGCTTCGCTTCGACCGAACTGAAGGGCGGGGGTGGAGGGTCCGCCCTCGCGCTCGGGGGGGTGCTGCTCCTCGCGGGCCTTCTTTTTAGGCGAAAACCGGTTTTGAGTCTGCGGCGGACTCGCCTGAGTCTGCGGCGGACTCGCCTGTGTCTGCGGCGGACTCACCTGAGTCTGGCGGGCCTCACCTGAGTCTGCGGCGGACTCACCTGAGTCTGCGGCGGACTCACCTGTGTCTACGGCGGACTCACCTGAGTCTGCGGCGGGCTCGCCTGTGTCTGCGGCGGACTCGCCTGTGTCTGCGGCGGACTCAGCTGAGTCTGTGACAGAAACAAGGGAGGGTGTTATATGCTAAATAGAATAAATCCAAAGGGTTAGAGCAAGGAAGGTGGGTTTTGATCCCCCGGCCCCAGCCAGGCTCCTGGGCCTAAATCAGGCTAAGGGGGCCGGGGGTGTAGAGGAAATCAACCCTTAAGGGAAAGGAATTTTCAAATGCCAAGTTATATACCACCC